>Ga0172381_10003913_pt1 | contig 15580 bp, 17 predicted proteins | sample Leawel6488metaG_FD_119754 | JGI IMG/M metagenome (GOLD analysis project Ga0172381, IMG submission 119754) | Leachate microbial communities from a municipal landfill in Southern Ontario, Canada - Leachate well 64-88 metaG | ecosystem: Engineered > Solid waste > Landfill > Unclassified | place...
AACAGAAAACGGTTTACCTCAAAGTAGACCCCCTCTAGTTTCAAAGTGAGAATCCCAGATTTGCAGATTTCTCATTTTTCATGACTTTTTTTGAAAAATCCAAATTTTTGTAAAACTTTTTTTTGGAAATTTTCAAAAAAGTCATGAAAAATCGAAAATCTGCAAATCTGGGATTCTCAGTCGTTTTAAAGAGGGTTTTCGTTTGAAGGTAAACAGTTCTTGTCCCACGGGTTAAAAGGGAGGAAGGAAACAAAGGAAAAATAAAAGCAAAAACGTAACCATGGTTGGGAAATTTTCCCATGCACACCATGGATAAAAATTTTGGATTAATTTTGATCGTAATTGTGATGATTCGAAGATGGGTACGGTTTAATTGTTGAAAATGATCGATTGATTACCGTAACTCTATCGGTGATGAAAGAAATGACTCACTCCACTAATTGCGATCTAGAGTTGAAATCAATTGTTGATACAATTGATATCAGTGATATTGTCGATAATGATGCGCTCCTACATGCATTAGGAAAACGTGATCCGATTTGGATCAGTGGCTATCTTGATTTTCTTGGCCGAATGTTGTATCTGTGGTGTGATTCTTATGAATGCGGAACATAACTAGATCAGATAGTCAGTGCAGTGTGTATTTTCTTATTGGTCTTTATGATATGGGTTTCCTTGTGTTCTTCGAATTATGTACCTGAATTGGAGATAAACATCTAAAATTTGATTGACTAACTGATTATTATGAATTGTAGTTTCATTCTACAAATGAAGGACAATGACATTGATGACATTGAAGATGTCCCAGAGCACCTAGCTGGGGCAGGAGTCAAACCTAAAATTAAAATCGGTTTAAAACCGAAACGTTTCATCACAATTGCGGAAATGTGTCATGCTACTGAGGGACCTGTCCCGACATTACCAGCCAAATTGGTTAAGTCACAAATCATTTCAGCCAGTCGCCGAACCGATATTCCGGCTTTTTATATGCCCAAGATTTTGGCAGCTATCCAGCGTGGTTATATCGAAGTGACCAGTCCATATGGTGTTAAATCAAATGTCTCGCTCTCAGCCAAAGATGTTAAATGTTTCGTCTGGTGGTCCAAGGATTATTCGCGCTGGCTCGAACTGTATGAAAAGGAAAAACCAGTTTTCTCCCAGTATATGCACATGTTTAATTTTACACTCACTGGTGGTGATCTCTTGGAACCAGGCATCAAGTCATCATTTGAACAACGACTCGGTCAATTAACACAATTGGTTCACTTATTTGGTCCACAAACTGTCAAACTACGGTTTGATCCGATAGTGATTTATCGGAATAAAACAGGTCAATTGTGCGACAATTTACAACAATTTGAAACATTGGTAAAAACCGCGGCGGGATTGGGTATCAATCAAATCATTTTCGCTTTCTGTATTGATTATGGGCATGTGACTAGAAGAATGGCGAAATTTGGGTTTATTCTGCAAAAACCCTCGTTAGACGAACAGAAAACCATTCTGAATCCCTTGTTGGATCTCTGTGCACATTATGGTGTTCGATTACAAACGTGTTGCAATTCTGGATTGATTGGCTACCGTCAGATCACGGCCTCTAAATGTGTAGATGGTGAAATTATTAACAAATTGTGCAGCCGCACAGGTGGATTAAAAACAATCAGAAAAGATGGTGGTCAGCGAAAGGAATGTAATTGTGCAGTTTCACGCGATATTGGATCATACGAGTTGCAATGTTATCATAATTGCAACTATTGTTATGCCAATCCGAAAATTTGAAAACGTTGCGAATGCCACGGTAATGGAGGCTTATATATAACACAATGTCTCCATCAATCTCGTGTCTGTTCGCGTTCATTCTCTTGACTACTGCTACAGGGATCACCATGATCCCTACGAGAGGCATGTATCCCGCAATGGCAATGTATCCCGCATTGGTAATGCCCCCTACCTCGAGGAATGGGAGTGCCGTTGCGTGTGACAAAGACACTTCGATTCAATGTCAGGGATGTCAGATTATCGTTTCATCTGTGGAAGATTGGTTAGCGGATAATGCGACAGTTGTGGCCATTGAGCATTATTTGGAATGGGTTTGTTACCTGATTCCCATGTACAATCAATCGTGTTATCAACTGGTGGAGAGTGGTGTTCCCACTCTGATTAAATATATTGAAATTTTCGAGACTCCCTTGGTTGTGTGTCAACAAATAAAGATTTGTTGAGATCTGTACAGATGTAAAATGTGATCTATTAAACTTTGTGTTACGTCTGAAAATAAACTTAAAAGTATAGAAACATGGTAAGTATACCAACTATGTCTAATTCTATTGAATCTCGCGAACAACGTATCGCTCGCCCGCTTTTGGAATTTTTCTCTAACGATATTAATTTTAAGATTTTTTCAGAAGTGGTCGTTTTAAAAACTCGTAATTTACCATTGAGTGTGGTGGATTGGTTTGTGACCAATTATGCAAAGAAGAACGATGTCAGTTATTCCATTAAACGACCCAACAATGTGATGGAAGACTTCTCGGTCTATCGAAGTTATCGGGCTCAGTTAAAGGGGTATAAGAAGAAGGAATTTGACCCTTTTTGTCGTGGGGATACCATTATGTTGGAATATCAATCCCCGATTGACAATTCAACGATGGTGATTGAAACAGCGATTTGCCAACTCAAATTCTTCCGTTGGGCCATTGAGAATTTGCTTTTGAATTACATCGAATTGCATTATGATGAGATTTACAATGATATGAAAACCAACTCTCGGAAGCCACAAAGAGCAGATGGGGGAGATGGAAATGGAACTGAAAATCTTACGACCCTACGTCGCAAAAAGAATGAATTGTCTAAATCCGCATTTCAACAGATCCATGTTTCAAACACGACAAGACAACTATATTTTAAATGACCTGGGTATTAAATGTCATCGGGATCAGATCAGGTGTGATCGGATTATGTGAAATATAATGATATTTTTTCTCATTATCGTCACGCTCGAAAATGTATCGCCAGATGATCTCGTCCTTTTTGGTGTAGACACACATGGTCCAACTGACTAATTTGGGTCCATATTGATCATATCCATCACAATCTTGATACTCCTTGACATTAATGACAATTTTGTGTCGGAAAACTGTGCGGATGACTGCTTGTGCGTAATTGGAACACGAAGATAAATCCTTCATCTTGAAAAGCTAAAATAAATCATAGATTTCAAGATAAATGATTCAAATTTTATTTCATGTTTTCGTTTCAACCGAAAACCGATTCGATGCATAAATTGATAACTAAAATGCCACCTTGGTTGTGGCGGCGGTATAAAGTGTTCATCAAGGCAGAATAATGGGGCATCAGATTATCAATATATATGATCAGCGAGGCATTTTGAGGTAATTTGATCTCATTGTTGGTTATCAGATGTGAGATGAAATAACTGAGGGTCATATCACCGCTGATGATGAATTTCGAATAATTAATTGTCAGAGCTCGTGTTTTTGATTTGACTTGAACGAATATGTGATCGGGATAGCGCGATTTCAATTGATCTAAAGTTAACATAGAGATATATATAATTATTTACCCAGACAATTCTCGCGTCATTTTCTCTGATAAGTAAGGGATTGGATGGGTCGGAAAATGATATACTCGCTGGGAACACATGTCTGAAGTTGACGTTCTTCGGAAATCGCGCGGTTAACAATTTGACAGCATCGGTTCTCTGGTTGGTAGGTATCATCGAAATAGATCCCATCAATCGGGAGTTGACAATGTTCCATGACGAAAGTTAATGCATTGGTCAAAAGTTTATCATATTCACTGAAGCTCATTCGAGTTGGGTGACACTTCTGACTCTCAACAACACTCAGTAGTTGTTTAACAAAATCGGATTTTAATTGTGTTTTTGGATAAGTTCGGGCGGAAGCCAAATCTTCGACCAGATGATTGATCTGTGTCGCATCATACGGCAAATCTAATCCAAAGAGAAGATGAGTAAAGAGGGCGATTACCTCGAGACTCTCCAAGTCTTTGCGTTGTGTATCAGGTGACAAACTGTACATAGAAATTAGATCCCGAACAAGACTCAGAAGGCGCGTGATCTCGGCGGAGTTTATCGGTGTTGGAGTAAAATCTAACAAAACAATATCGCGTTTTGCTTGATATTGATGAATTACATATTGTGGGTTTTCATGGGCATAGCTGGCGGCCGATTTGTAGGGACCGAAGAATTGTGGATAGTTAAAGGGGCCATGCTGCCTCGGATAGTTGCTGTGGTAGATGATTGTGCCTTGTGGCACGATTTTCGCATTGCGTCGGATAATTTGTTGAATGGAGAGGCGTAATTGTTCCATCTATAAATATACTGGACATAAGAAAAACCGCAGTTTAAGTTCAATTGATGAAAATAAATCATCAATCGAAAATATAACTCCCACATTTGATGTGGTCATTGTCATCTTTTTTAGTCAATGATTTAACTACTGAAGATTCCATGATTTTCGCCGCGTTGTTGATCCTCTGCGCTGCGGGGATTTATGCAATCTATCGGCATCGGATATCCGATCTTCAATCACAACAACCACCACCGGTCAAAGTGACCATTGAGCAACATATTTATCGAGTTTCAGAAGAGGATCAAACGGATCTCATGGTCGAGGATCGCCACAATGTCCATAATAAATGTTTGAAACGGTCTGCGGCTCAGGTGATTCATCATTTAAAAGATTGTGACCGGCATCAATTTACCATTGATAGTGCTTTTCAACAGATTTTTGAAATGATAGACATGAGTCCCGATGACAATTTGGATCGTTTAGATCATGCTATGCAAGTGCTCAAGGCCATTCAACAGATGAATTGTTATTATCATTCGGGTTATGTCCGCGAAAAGGAATTGGTGCGTCTTGTCTGGGAAAGGATTCATCATCCAGTTAACCATGACCGAGTGGAACAGTTGAAAAATAACTTGATTGATCAATTGGCCGACGGTTACAATGGATACTCCAATGTTCATTGTTTGGAAGGTCGTGTGATGCGATTATTACAAACTTTGGAGTGTTGTGATCAGAATGAGATGGTCCAAATGCGACCTATGTGGGCGTATAAAGATGAAATTAGTAGCACTATTGCCCGATACCGGGACAAATTGTTGCAACAGGTTCCCACCAAGTATATCGAATTAGAAACCAAAATCCAGTTAACGGAGCAAGATCGAGCCCTGGTCGCCTCATTTAATCAATGTCTGATCAACAATCTCAATCGCCGTTTCGATAAAGACTATCTCTCACCAGGTCTTTTAACCAAAGAAGAATTGGAGGAAATGACGCACGTTTATTATCAGAGCTTGTACGACTAGGGTAGAGGAACCAATTAATCATGACAGAATGTGTATCCGATTACGATGCGTTCTTCAGGACCCCCTAAATTTACAAATTGTTGGTGAGCAATTGTGAGTGCATCGGTAATATTTTTAACATGATCGTCAGACCGATGGAAAATGAAAGGACTATTTCTTTGGATGAGATTATGAGCATCAGCCCTGAATATCTCAATTAGGAAATGAATCTCATGGTTGTACGATTGAAAATGTTGGTTAGCAAATTGAGTGAATTGGGCCTCTGATAACTCCCACAAGGTTTCAATCTTAAACTTGTTGTCCATATCATCTATGTTGCCTGTATGACATACCTCATCAGACTCAGAATCACAAGAGTGAAATGGATATAACATCCGATATCTTTCGGATCGCGATGTTCATACAAGTGTCTGATTATCTCTTTGTTCTGATATGTTACTTCGTATGTGACTGATACACCAATTGTTGCGTATGTATCGTGTCCCATTCAATAATGAACTCATGTTCAAAGTCAACATGAGATCATTATCAAATTTTGTCATTTGTATTTCGCCTTATCTTAGAGGGCAGACTCCTCCAGCACATTCAGATTTATGTGTCTCATCCAGCATAATGGCCATTGAATCTTGCTTACTGTCAATGGGATCCGGTGCATACAACTCTCGATCATATTGTTCCAATAGTTTGAAATCGAAACCATCCATGGTGGTTTTCATGTGTCGATATGTCTCTTCAGAGCACTCCTCATAAGGAGCCAGTTCATAATTGTTCTCATCAAGGGAGATAAAGGTAATTCCCAGATATTGATCCCAATGATCGTAGATTAATTGGGGAAGTTTTTCCCACTCTGGTGCACGGACCGAGATGGTATTAGAACAGTTATGATCAGTGTAGGTTCGTTGGTAAGTGAAATAGGTTTCTAATTGTTCTTCGACAGTGGTTTGATATTTGGTCTTTTTGACCGAAGAAGCCACGGGGAAGTCAATCACCCAGGTTCGGGCATTTTTCATTTTTTCTTCGTATGTGGCACCTAGAGTTCCCACTTCTGGGTTAATGGTCCAATTGGTGTGTTTGATCACTTGTGCCATAGGATCGTGAGAATTAATTCGGATTCGGCGGATGAAATAAGGGGAGTGGCTCAGATGAATGCCTTGTGAAATACCGCCGGCCAATTGGCTCAGGGTACCCTCTGGTTTAATAGTTGTGGCCAGGAGAGGGATTGGGATGCGGATTTCCTTGGCATAGTGCGCGGTTTCTTGTCGCACAGCATCTCCTAGGTCTTTCATTAGCTGAAATTCTTGTTCAGGTGTATAATTGAGTTGATCCATGGCGTCTTTGATGCCGGTCATCGAGGTACCGATTAAACGGTCGCGTTTTTGTTTCTGATCCCAAACGGGTAATTCCAATGTGACTAAGGTCATGCGCATTCCAGCGCGAGCCGAGAGACGTTGTGCTTCCATCAAGGCATCTTTCTTGAGTATTGTGTGTCCTTGGGAATCAGTCTCGAGGAATTGCATGAGATTGACGGTGGTTAAATTACATGTCTGGCATGAGTCCAGAATGACTTCACCGCAATTGTGGACAATGATGCTATTGGCACAGAAACGGTGCACGGTCTCAATGGTGCAATCATAGACATCTTCGACCCCATCGGGTGTCAGACTGACAAATGGATCTGTAAAGGGGCGATGATTGATGGCAATTAAATCACCTGGCACCAGATCCTTAGCGGGAACAAATTGCTCTCGGGAACCTCTTTGGACCAAAATGGGATGATCATTGGTCAGGCGAACTTGGCATCCTCCTTGAGTGGAAAGTAAAAAGACGGGTTTGTGGCCCGTCTTAAAGAATCCTTCTGGTGTCGAGGAATAGTGTTGTCCCCGAACACTGGCGACAAATTGGCGACCGATCAATTGACTGACTGTTTGGGGTCCTTGATCAGTCAAGATAATGGTTTCGCTTGTTACACAAGGGTTGAGGAGTTCCGCATTAGGACGACGTTGGTGCATTTGTTCAGCGTTGATCAGTCCTGGTTCTCCCTCATAGCGCAAGATGGACACCAGAAGTTTGAGATATTCGAAATCGGGGCGTTGGGTGAACATAATACTATTGTTACTCAAGTGGCGGTGTGTCAGTCCGTTGCGTTGAGCATGGCCCTGTTGGGCATACATATCGGTCAGTTGGTCGAACCATTTGGGTTTGATGCCCATATGATCCAATTCCTGACTGAGTTGTTTGTGATGTTCAATCTCGGTCTGTTTATAGAAACCATTGAGTCCATATTTAGCGAACAAGACTTCATAGTCGTTGGGGTCGAAGATGAACATTTCCGCCGTGTTGTGAGATAACAGCCCATTGACGAAGAACTCGTGGACTCCGTGTGCTTCATTGGGCCCATCAACGGTAATGTCATAAGTGTGACCTTTTCCAGCGGGTTCGATACGAATGATTTCAACTGGGTACCATGGTGGATTAACTGGTTCATCGCAAATCGATGCATTGCAATCAATCGAGATGAGTGTATGCAATTGAGGAATATTATTCATCATCCTAACTGAGTGCTGGGTGACGAATGTAATTTCATTGTGATGACGACGGGATTCAATTCCACAAGAAAACAAAAGGATTTGGAGATCTCGTGCCATGTTTTCACTCAATTGTGTGTCTCCTTTTCCGTCAAAAATGCCTGCGAGATATGCCAGTTTAATAATTTTTTTGGCTTGCAAAATCCAGTCAGGAACGCGCTTTTGACAACTGTGTTTCTCCAAATAATGATACAGATGATCAAGTGTGCAGTAGAGGGGTGAAGATGCGTCTGGAATGAATCGGCTTAATTGTTCATTCAGGTCATTCCTAATCCGTTTGTTCTCAATTCCAGAATGGAAATTGTAACAACCGAGGAACCATGCCATCTTTTCATCCAGTTGAGGAAGGTATTCCAGACCCTCTGGTAATGAAGTTTCGACTCCTTCAATCGATGTCTGTGAGGAGATCAATTGTTGACCCGGTTGGAGTTGACTAGCTTCCACCCAATGATACGGATTATTTCCAGTAGAAGTTGATGCCAGCACTGGCATGCGGTGGTTGCCAGTACATACGAAATCACCATCTTGTGTGACGATTCTAACCAGATCTCTTTCTCCTTGGTCGAACCAGTCAGTCACTGGCTTGTATCCTTTGGTGGTCAAGACTTGATCATGGACTTTAACATTTTCAATGGGAACTAGACCTCTTTTGAGATGGACTAATGAACCAGCGGGCAAGCAACGTCGTACTCCCAATACATAAGTCTCACTCTTTTTCATTGTCGAGTGAGTGAGCTAAGTTCCTTGACGAAAATGCATCCCCTGGATCCCCATCGGACCACAGTTTCGCATTTTCATCTCCCTTAGTTGTCCATCGGGATGGATGTATGTATCCGACTGTACATTAAGCAGCATTTCAGCTACCCACGGGTGACCCAGTCTGTCGCGATGATGTATATCACCGACGGTCTTTTCCCCAACAGAAGTTGACCGTTTTCACCCGCATTGCCGAGGATGTAAAGATGCGTCTTTACATCCCTCCCTCCCCTGTCAGGGTGGAACAGAGCATATGATATGTTTCTTATACAAATTGCCATATCACTGCGACTCTGCGACTATACCACTCATACTAAGAGTGGCATTTTGGGCCAAATGTAACCCACAACGACGTTTTGTCCGATCAAGTTACCGATATCCATGACATGGATCGGTCTGACTGTCACATATCCGAGTTTATCGGCCATTAAGGGGTCTAACCATGGATCTAACTGACTTTTCAGGGTCTTGTTAATACCATCGAACATTTCCCGTAATGGTTCAGGACCGCTGGAAGTTCCTCCGAATGTACGAAGACGTTCTCCATGAGGACGGACACTGTTGTAGCTAATTTTAATGGTGTGGACATACTCATATTCCTTCTGAGTCAACAGTTTGAAATAGATCCGGAGTCCCTCAACCCATCCTTCTTTACTGTCACCAATGTAGATTTTGGCAAACCCGTTGTCCAGCATATGAAGTTCTGTTGTTTCCAAGCGACGACTCGGTGGTAATGGGATGTATTCACTGTGGATCAGTGTGGTATTATTCCTGATGGGTTCTATTTGTTTAATCAGTTCGCGAGTGGCCTTAAAACCAACTCCTGTACCGACCATCAGGAGATAGAAGAGATCACATAGATCTCCCCAATGAGTAATGTTGATGGCAGCACAGTTGAAATTGGACAGTGGACAACGCTCTGCGGCAGAGGTTCCTCCCGTCCACATGGTGCGACCACTGAGAAATTGTCGCAGATTAAACATATTGTCGAATAATAAACAGGCTTCTTGTCTCATTTTGGCCATCTCTGGTTCATACCCAATACTTTGGAGATGTTGAATGACCAAATTGATGTTGTATGCGACGGCACGCACACACGTTTCCTTGTAGGTCTCGCGACGTTTCTCTTTAGTCAGAAAACGACTGTAAGTTCGGAGAAAAACGAACATTCCCAGAGGAGTCATGTGTTTGGGAAAATCATCGTAGTGCGCGAGGAACTCAGGTGTCAGTAAGAGAGACGAGTCAGCCATGTTATTATAATTATAAGTTAAGAAATTCCTTCCAACCAATTGTCATCAAATTTTTGAAAATCGTTCCATTTCCGTCCTTCCAAAAATGTGAGACACATATATACATGTTTCATCATTTCGATCTCTCTTATCGTTATTTAGACTATATTTGCCTGACCGCGTTGATCCTCTTGGGAATTTTCACCTATCTTTATTGGTCAGTCGATGTACAAATCATGTCGCGAGTCAGTAGTTATATTCAGGTGGTGACCGTTTTCCTGCTCCTCACGACCAGTTTGATCACGGTCATGAATTTTAAATATCAATTGGATGATCGACGGAGAACATTTTCATTACAATATGCCAATCTGACTCAAAATGAGACCAATGATATTGACAAACTGTTCATGAATAATCCTCAACTGGACCGTTTGTATTTTGAAATGTATTCCCATTTGCCTCAAATTCAAGAAATCCAGAAGCTGAAACAATTACCGCAAGTCACTCCGGATATGCTTAAATTGGAACATCATATGGCCAGCATTATTTTCCAAAAGATTGCCGATATTTATTTCTGCGAGCAATTGGATCATAATGAGATCGAAGACTCGGTGGAATGGATTTACACTTTCCGTTGCTGGATGCGGTCACCGATTTTACTGTCCCATTGGAAACAATTAAAATACGAACACCATCCGGATGTGAGACGATTCGTCGAGCAGGTCTTAATTGATCCTAAAAAATTACATTTGGTCGCTGCTTGAGTGAAAATTGAATTAATTTTTGTAAAATTAAATTGGATCGATTTAAATTTAATTTTGCAAATGAAAATTTATTGGATTGCCGCAGTCTCGAAGAATTTGGGTTTGGGGTATCAACAACGGATCCCTTGGCATCTTGAACAAGATTTGAAACATTTCGCCCAATTAACCACGGGACATATTGTGGTCATGGGGCGAGTCACGTATGAGTCGATTCCAGAGGAACGCCGTCCCCTAAAAGGTCGACTCAATGTGGTCGTGACCCATCAACCGCTGACGCCCACGTCTTCCTCCGGTGTGATCTATGCTGATGCTCAGGGGATTGAGGGATTATTGACTCAATTGGAGTCAGACCCGCGTAACGTCTTCGTGTGTGGTGGTGCCAGTATCTATCAGATCTTCCAGCGTTATTCGTGTCATCGGGTCTATCTCACACACATTGAGAAGGAGTATCCATGTGATCGTTTTTTCGTTTTTCCCACAGGAGGCCTACAATTGGACAAATGTAGCTCCAGGTATGTCTCCGAGACAGAACAATGTTCTTACCGTTTTCTCGAATATCAATGCGAACCGCGCACGAGCCATGGTGAGTTTCAATACTTGAACTTGTTACAAGACATCTTCGATCATGGTAATCATCGCGACGACCGAACGGGAACTGGAACCTTGGGAGTTTTTGGTCGTCAGATTCGATTCGACTTATCACAGTCATTTCCCCTGTTGACCACTAAATTCGTTCCGTTCAAAATGATCGTCAAGGAATTGCTCTGGTTTTTGAAGGGAGAGACAGATAATCAGATCTTGCAAAAACAAGGCGTCCATATCTGGGATGGGAATTCCACTCGAGAATTCTTAGACAAACTGGGTCTCACAGATTATTGCGAAGGAGATATCGGAAGCATGTACGGTTGGCAATGGAGGCATTTTGGTGCTCAATATCGTGGCTGCCATGCGGATTACACCGGTCAAGGGATTGACCAATTGGAGTCAGTTATGCACTCGCTTCGAACCGATCCATTTTCTCGACGGATTGCGATGACGACCTACAATGTGGCAGATTTGGAGAAAGGTGTGTTACATCCTTGCCATGGGATTTTCGTCCAATTTTACGTGGAGGGGGCTTCTCCCCCTCAGACCCCCTTGCCTCCTAAGCTTAGTTGCCATATGACCCAACGCAGTGTCGATTGTGGTTGTGGACTACCGTTTAATATTGCAAGTTATGCCATTTTGACGTACATCATTGCACTGAAAGTCAACATGGTTCCAGGTGAATTAATTATTTCAACTGGTGATACACATATTTATCACAATCATCTGGAAGCCTTACGGCAACAATTGACACGTGTTCCATACCCGTTTCCTCAACTCAAACTGGCCGACAGTCTTCGCGAGAAACCTTGGGAAGACATCAATGTCGATGATTTTGAACTAATCGGGTATTTTTCTCATCCAGCCATCAAATTGGTCATGAATGTCTAAAATCCCACAGGGATGAGGAGGGGGTATGGGGGAACCTATGGTTCCCCCAACTAAGGGTATAAGGTCTCATCGGGACCAATATGTAAACTGGTCTCCGAGACCGGATGTTTCAAAGTTAGAACAAAAATCGTGGCCTGGTCGGCGGTGGCTTCCGCGCTGAGCGAATGGTCGTCCTCCATTTTGAGATAAATTTTATCACCTTCCTGATCACCACAGGCTAAGAGGAATGGTTCGCCATATTTGAGGTAGGCTTGGCTATCATATTTATTTCGTTTGATCGCTTTAAAAAGGGCGTAGATAGTTCCATTTTGATGACTTTGTAAGCGTTCTCCATACTTGATGAAACGAATCTGATTTTTGTTGTCAATCATGGCGTTATGTTTGAGGTAAATTTGCTCCCCATAGCGAATTGGACCATATCCTTCGAGGTTTTCCAGACGTAATTTGGAGAGATTGGTCCGATCAGGGGATGTCGGTGCATCCAAGAGGATTTGACTGTGAGTGGGAGCGCGCTGGAGAACCAAATGGGCATTTTGGTCCCGTTGGTCTGATCTCAGTTCGACAAGGTCACCGGAATAAACAGTATCTGAAAAACGAACATCGCCACCTCCACCGTGTTGGCTAATGGTTGGTGTTGGTGTCGGTGTCGGATAAAAACCATATGGATGGGGAAGCGTGGGTGTAACATTGAGGTTGATCGGGTCACAACATCCTTGGATTCCTGAATGGAAGCCCGGTTTCACAATGACCTGTGAATAATATCCAGGATAGAGTTGATACTCCTGCGAATTAGAATTGAGACTTCGTGCATTTTGTGTACGATTCCAAGGCATGAGACGGGATTGGAAATGACACATGTGTGTGCGGTTTGGGGGCGGATGTAAATGTGGAACCTGTTGAGGTTGTGGTGTTGGTGTTGGTGGTGAGGGTCGTTTGGGTGTCGATGGTGTGAGTTCGATCCACCAATTCACACGGGGGCACCAATCTAAGAGGATTTTAGTGATTACAGCAACTAATCCGACTAAAATGATCTCGAGAGTCTGCAAATGGGTGGGTCCTAACAAATAGGTAACCAGCATAATCAAATGAGCGTACAAAAGATAATGGCCGATAATCATCATCATTTTGCTCTGTATATCAAAGACAGAGCAAAATATTATCAATAATGAAATTATCATGACATCTTATGGGGGCTATGGGGGCTATGGGGGCGAAGCCCCCAATTTCAGAATTTGGGATGGAAACCATCGAATCCGACGGGTGCTTCGATTTCGGCAGCCTCACCGGCATCTGGACCGTCATTAACCACAGCTTGAACTTCCTTGGGAAGTGGTTGATCGCCGGGGGTCTCTGAGGTCACGAGAGGGTCGGTTGGTGTCTCCAGGTTGGATTCCTCAACTGGGTCGACATTTGGTCCCATACCGATCTGTTGGTATCCAATGGCGAAACCACTGCCCTGACGAGCTCCTGTGGCTACACTAGGAGAGAATTGATCCAAGATGGCGAAGACAGCCGCAGCGGTCAGACCCACGATCAGAACATCCATATAGCTCAAACGGCTGGATGGAATCAGATAAGTGGCCACGGCGACTGCTAAACCCTCGAAGAGATACTTGAGTAAACTTTCCCAATCGAATGACATTGTGTTGAATTATACAATTACTTGATATAAATTTTCTTAGATTTTTAATCTGAATTGGGATAGTCTGCAGGATTTTCCGCGCGGGAGTCGAACGGATTGCGTGCAAATTCTTGTAAGAGAACAGATGGAACCTGTGCTTTTTCGGCCAACACCATGTTGGGGGCTGATGCATCAGGAGCAGTCATGGTTACTTGTGGGGCGTTCGCGTGTTGTGGGTTGTAATGACCATAATATTCCAGGGCATCGGGATCATCCATTCCTTCAACGACTTTTTGACCTTGATAGTACTGGAGAGGCATGGTGTTGCCATCACCAGCAAACTGTTGAAATCCGAGTCCGAAACCACTGCCCTGACGAGCTCCCACCGCGATCACTGGAGCAAATTGGTCCAAAACCATAAAGGTGGCTGTAATAATCAGAACCATAATGACAAATTCTTTGGGTTGAAGCGATTTATGAGCCACCAAGTAGATGGCCACGGTAATGGCCAAGCCTTCCAAGATATGAGTGACGATCGAAGCGAATTGCATTGTGATATATAATAAAACAGACAAAAAAATGGATCTTAATTGTTGGTTTATAACAAACAGCGGGATTTGGATTTGGTTGGACTTGATGATGAACCCACACGAAGGGCCGTTGTGAGTGAACCACCACAGAGTATCGTTTTGGGAGGATAAAATGATGCAATATCGGGTGGATCCATGGGCACATCTTTTTCGTTGTCACTTTCACTTTTATTTTCGGCCATGAGAGCTTCGAGACCCAATTGACGATAATGTTCAACCTCTTTCCAAAAAGTTTGTAACAGCGGATAATATTGGCGAATCCACTCCGGGTCACGTTGAACCATTTGACAACAATATCTGGTACATGACCAGTAAGTTTGATAGAGGAATAACCGTTTAGGATCAGTCTGGAACCGTTTTAAGGTCTCTTGTTGCCATTGTTGCATCTGTGTCCGAGAAGTATAACATTCGATTGGAGAATAGAGATATTCCATATCTTGTTCATCGTAGTCGTAATAGGCCATAATGATCCCTTTTTCCCGACTACCATCATGACTCTCATCACAGTCATCAATGTAATCAAAGTCATCCCAAAAACGCGTTTCTAATAGTTCTTCAAACTTGCATTCTAAGAAGGCCGATTGATCAAATTCACAGACCGCTAATTGCTCTTGTATTTGGTGTTGATATTCGGTTTTAATGTGTCCATCAATCACACGACTGTAGGGACATTTAATTTCAATCATGTTATCAATCGTGATTCCATCAGGAGAGACACCGAGTTCCGGATATTTTGGATTAGTGACCAAACCAAAGGCATAAATATGGGCATGATTCCGATGAGAATAGATTGCATTGGCGACTGGTTCATACTTGTTCCCCCAATGAGTGGCCACACTCCCGTTAAAAGCATTAGTGGCACCATATGAGACTTTATTAATCAACAGATTTTTCCGTGCCACAGGTCCCATTGCTCCAATGGCGGCCGCAATTGTACTGGCGGTCAAAAAGTTATTTCTTTGATCCAACCACTCTTTTGATTTTTGTTTATAACAGGGTAATTGCTGATACTTCGTGATTTTGGCCATGTAATCGAGGTGGCGTTGACTCTCAGTGGTCGGTGATAAAAGGGGAGTGTGGAGATCGAGGACAGGTGGGGCTGAATGGGATCTAGTAGTCATCGAAGAAACTGGTGGAACTGGAGGAACTGGAGGAACTGAATTGGAGCGTACGCAATGAATAGGAAAAGAGCGAGGCGGAGCT
>Ga0172381_10003914_pt1 | contig 15579 bp, 10 predicted proteins | sample Leawel6488metaG_FD_119754 | JGI IMG/M metagenome (GOLD analysis project Ga0172381, IMG submission 119754) | Leachate microbial communities from a municipal landfill in Southern Ontario, Canada - Leachate well 64-88 metaG | ecosystem: Engineered > Solid waste > Landfill > Unclassified | place...
AGCTGAAGATGTTGTAAGCCCATCACTTCCAGTTGTTAAATTAAAATTATAAGCACCTGTTTGATTATATGCAGTTATATTTGCATCAACAACATCATTTCCATTTGTATCATTAACATAAGCAGTGTAATACCATTTTCTGATTAATCCTGCCTGTTCTTGAACAGTTTCAGTATCATAACTCGTATTTAATAAGGTATTATTATAAATATTCGCATTTCCTACTATAAATACATCCTCGCTAACAGAGTCCAATACACTATTCTTAATAAGATTATTATCTGAAGCAATTAATATTGCTCGAGAAATTGATTCACTACCAGAACCAGTAATAATCTGTAAGTTTTGTAGATTATTGTTATCAGATAAAATATAAACCCCCATAAAATCAACATTATTAGAATCGTCTTTGGATAAATTAATTTTTAAATTATCTAGTTGATTAAGATTACCAAAAGAATCTAAATAAACTCCCATAAAACTTACACTTCCATCCCAAAAAGGATAATATCCAAACACAGCTTCTTCACTTTTTCGCACATGCGCATCAATAGAAATATTTGTTAAATTAGCAAAACCGCCATATAAATGAACTCCAGTAGTAAAATTTTGAATAAACCCATTTTTAATAACAGTATAATTTTTATAAGACACAACTCCCTTAGATACTGAACTTATATCTCCAAGTATAGTATAATAATTCAAATCCAGAGTAATATTCTCGGCAGTTATATTAAAACAAGTTCCAGTAGCTGTAATATTCTGAGCCAAAGTATAAACTGTATTTGCAGAACTTAATATTCCACATGAAGTTAAATTAGTAGTCAAGCTCAATGTAAAATCCTGTCTAGTATTATTCTTAGCAGTTACATTCCAAGATTGATTAAGGGTAGAATAACCTGAACTCAAAGCAAATATATTATAAGGAGAATAATATGTTTTTGTTCCACCATTATTCACATAATCAACTATCTCTGCTGTTGAAGTTGTCAATCCGTCTTCTCCAGTAGTTAAATTAAACTGATAAGCACCTGTTGAATTATATGCAGTGATGTTTGCATCAACAACATCATTTCCATTTGTATCATTTACATAAGCAGTATAATACCATTTTCTGATTAACTGAGAACTAGGCTCAAGACTCTCAGAAATATAAGTAGTATTAACTAAAGAATTATTTAAAGAATTTGTTTTAACTGTAACATCACTATTAGCAATACAGCTTATATTACTATTAATAACTTTATTATTGTTAGAACTCTGCGCAAACCAAAATCCAGTTTCAGTAGATTTTAAATTAACATTAGAAAAAACATTGTTTGAACTTGAAGAAAATGAAATTCCATATCCAAATAAGATCTCATCATACCCAATAGTTACATTTGTAAAAGAATTATTTGAACCCCCGAACAATTGGATAGCATTGTCATCAGATTCTGTTATGTTTATATCATTAATAATATTATTTGAGCTATCTGATAAAACAATACCTTGATAATTCCCCCACCCTTCAGAACTATGTGAAAAAGTCACATTTGAAATATAGTTATCATTAGAAGAATAAAAATAAATTCCCTGTTCATAATAATTAATTTTACCATTCCTTATAGTAGTATAATTATATCCGCTAACATAAATTCCTGCACCCAAATCTGTTCCTCCTCCAGTCATAGTATAACCATTTAAATCAATAGTAATATTATTTGCTTGAACATTAAGACATCCAGAAGATCCGGTAGCACCTATGTTATTCTGCAAAACATAAACAGTATCTGACTGATTTAATATAGTACAGCCAGTAATTGTTTCTTGAGGGTCAACTATATAATCAAACTCAATGCTTCCAATAACCTTTAAATCAAAAACATCATAACTTTCTCCTTCAGCTAAGTTAGTTAAATAAACTTTATACCAATCTTCAGAAGAAATACTATCAAAAGTAGTAATCAAATCATTTGAATTTTTTGCATAAACTTCAATTTGAGATACTTCACTTCCAGAACTTCTTGCATAAACAGTTATGTCTTTTTGATTTGTTAAATTCCTTTCAAATGTAACTCTCACAAATTCATTATTCCCTATTATCTCTGACCAAGTTTCATCTTGTTCTTTAATATTGTCATAAACATCAGAAACAAAATTCCCATCAGAATCTAAATGTTCTGCTTTTGAAGCATAAATATAAGTTAAAGTAGGGTCTAGATTAATAATATCGCCAACCTTAATTCCTTCATAATTATCTGTAAAATCTTTTTCAAAATAAATAGTAATTTTGTTTGCATATTCAACATCTTTAATTTCTGGTGACTCAATATCAATAGCTCTTCCAGTTATCTGATTAAATCTAGAAATCACATTCCCAGTTATACCTGTTATTTCCTTAGTTTCATTTTCTTCAATAACCTCTTCATTAGAAAGGTCGCCAAGAACATCTAAAACATCTTCATTAACAATTTCAAGAGCAGGTTTTTCTATTCTCACTGTATATCCTGCTTTAACTAAATCGTTAAAACTCAATAACTGATTCCCAATTCTCAAAGTATCTTCATTATAAATTGAAATCTCTTTATCAGAAGTAACATCAATCTTAGCCATGAAATTTAAATTATTTAATTTTACTTTATATCCCCATTTATAATTATCTTCTTCAGAACTTGCAACATCAACTTCAAAATCCTCTACAGCAATATTTGACTTTTCTTCAAGTGCTTTTATTTCTTTATTATCTAATTTATCAACCTTATCTTTAATTTCTTCTAATCTAAGCTCCTCCTCTGCAGTTAGAGAAAATATCTCCTCTGAAATAACATTACCAGTAATAAGAGCTTCATCAGTTGATTCAGAAGAAGTTTCTTCAATAACAGATTCTTCAAGAGAAGTTTCTTCAAGCACAGATTCTTCGGTTAGTTCTGTTGTTGGTTCTTCAACAATCTCTTCACTAACATTCTCCTCAATAACAGGTTCTTCAACAATCTCCTCAATAATTGTTTCATTATCTTCTCCTATAATTTCACTAGTCTCATTTTCTTCGATAATTGTTTCATTATCTTGTTCTACAATTTCACTAGTCTCATTAGAAACTATTTCAGAAATATTTTCACCAGCATTCTCTTCAGCTTGAGATTTATCCCCTATCTGTTCTCCAGAAACATTTAAATCAACATAAATCTTTTCTCCAGATTCAGTTTCTCTTTTGTCTTCTTTAACTAATTCATTTATTTCATCAACAAATTCAGAATAATTCATCAAATCAAAATATAGTCTTATATTCCCTTCAGGGGTATTAAATTCCATTCTTTTATTTTTATTTTTAGAAACAATATCTCCTTCAAATTTAGGGGGTTCTTTAATTTCTAAATCAACCACCCCATTATCAAATTGTTCTACAACAACTTCAGATTCATAATTTCCATAAAGCAAAGTGTTTTGTTCAGCCAAAGAAATATCCTCAGAAACTATAAACCCGGTATAACTAAAAGGAAGAATTTTTGTAAAACTTCCAAAATTCCATCCTAAAATAAAAACCAAAATTATCAAAGATAATAAAAATAATACTCCTCCAAGATTAATTCTTTTATTGGGTTGTTCTACAATTTTAATAGGATGTTTTTTAGCCAGCCACTTTTTATATTCTTTCTCACCACCAATATATATCTTTCTAATATGTTTACCGTCTCTATAACTCTCATAATAATAAGGTCCAGACTTCTTTCCCCCTTTTTCAAAATATTTTTTATAAACCATTATCCTCTTTAATGTTGTATTATTGAAATAGGCATTAAAAGAAACAATAATATTACCTTTTTTCAATAAGGAATATAAGAAAAAGGGGTTTATAAATGTTATTTGATGTAGAACAACTAATTAAAATTTTTTCTTGTTCTACAAAAATTACTTCTTTCATGAACTATTCTTGACTTTCAGAATAATAAAAATTAATGCTCTTTCTAAATCTTCTTCTTCTAATAGCATGATAAATTATCCCTAAGACCATAGCACCCATACTAAGAATTACTATATATTCACCAAAACTAAAAGAAGAAATTAATTTTAGACTTGCAAGTCCTGGCTGAGATATAGACTCTCTGCATGCATTAATTGCTTCATCTGCTTTTTGTCTAGCATTATCAAAATCTCCTGCTTCAAAAGATTTTTTTGCTTCATTTAAAAGCTCAGTTAATTCAATACATTCAGGATTTTCAGCAATAAACTCCTCAGTAAATAATAAAATCTCCCTTAACCCAGAACTATTTGTTGTTTGTAAATCTATATAAATTTTAGCCCAATCAGTGTATCTTGGAGATTGTGCACTAGCATTAATTAAAATTTCATATTTTCCTGTATTATTTGTATCAAAAAATAAAGTCAAGGTAAGATTTTCAACAGCGCCTGACTTAAGGGAATTTACATAAGTTCTGTCTAAAGAAGTGCTAATTTTATTCTCAATATTTCCATCCTTAAAAGCATTGCTAGTTAAAATAATCTTATCAAAACTTCCACTCCCTCTATTTTCAAGAGTCAAAGGAATTATTACTTTCTCATAACTATAAGCAGAAACAGCTCCAGGAGCAATTATTTTAAACGAAACAAGAGTTGTACTACCTCCACCACCGCCCCCACTTGAAGGACTTGAAACCACAGTAGGAGTTGGAGTTGTAAATCTAACCTCAAAAGTATTACTTGTTGCATTAGATAAATTTGAATCAATTCCAGTTATATTTAATAATTCTGTCACAGCAATTAATGAAGAAAGAGTTAATGTCCAGTTTGAAAAACTCTTAGTTATATAACTTGGAGTAGTATTACTAGAAACACTAAAATTAATTGTTTGATTATAATAACTATCCAAAGTATCTACATCTGAGAAATAATTACTAAGATTTATTGTAATAACATTATTATAATCTGCCTGAGAGTCACCAAGATGATTTAAAAAACTAACAGGAGCATTAGTATGATTAATAGTTATATTAAATGTTCTTGAAATATTTAATTCAGGATAAATTGGGTTTAAAACAACTAAACTTAGATTCCTTACTCCATGAGTTTCTTCACTAAAATTAGGAATAAACTGCCAAGTTAGATTAGTAGTATTCCCATAATAACTTAAATTGTATTTTAGAGTATTATTATAATTTAAATCTTGAATATAAAAATTAAAGGTTAAATTATCTCCAAGAGTATGATTTGCTTGAAAGGTTAAATTTGTAGTGATATTTTCAGCTAAATTAAAAACCTGAGTTGATAATGGAAAGGTAATATTTGGAAGGTCGTAAACATAAATCCAAAAACTATCAAAATCAATAGCTCCAGAAGAGTCATTAACAGTTATATTTATATGATATTTACCGCCTTGAGAAGAATTAAATGTAAGGTTTATCACACCAGTCGTAGTATTAAAATTACTTTCATTCAAAAAATTAATTCCAGAGAGAATATCATACTTAAATGTAAGATTGCCTCCTGAATTACTTCCATCTTCTGCATCAATTGCAAGAAGTTCATAATACAAACTATGATTAATGGCTAGAGTCTGGTTAACTAAACTTGCAAGAATCGGAGCATGTTGTTTTTCATTAATAGTCATATTAAATCCTAATCCTGCAGAAGAAAAACCATTTGCATCACTTACATTAATAGTAATATTGTAAACTCCGATATCACTTTTATTAGGAGTGAAAACCGCAAGGTATTCTGTACGATTTGGGAAAAGAGCAGTTGGATAACTAGAAGATTTAAAAAAACTAAACAGATTAGTATTTGCCCCCTGAATAGTTACATTAACACTAAAACTTTCGTTGTAAAAACCTTTTTGTTCTAAAGGAATTTTAATATCATCATCATAAACCCAAAGGATAATAGTAGTATAATTATCTTCAGTTGCAATAATATTTGACTTAACATCTACACTTGCATTAATAACCCCGCTTCCAGTTGAATTAAGAGGATCTATTCTTAGAGAATCATTAATATTAAGTATAGTAAAATTAAAAGATTTTAAGCTATTTAATTTTCCGTCACTTGCATTAATAGTAATGTTATGATATCCAACATCTATATCCAAAGGAGTAAAATTAATTATCCCTATTGTTAAATCTAGTCTAAAACTTGAAAACTCACTATCATTTGTAAAAGAGAAATTAATACTATCTCCATCACTATCACTTACATTTTGAGTAAAATTAAAATAAGTTAAATTATTTTCATAAATTAAAAAGGAATTTTCCATAGAAGGATTCCAAACAACAGCATTATCCCCAAGAACACTAATCACAAATTCTCTTTCTGCATAATTACCAGCACTATCTGTAACATTTACTTTAACTGTATAATTTCCTGCACCAATAGATAAAGCATCAGTATAATTAATTTGTATTCTTGCAGTCGTATAATTACTCCCAGAAGGAGTTAAATAACTAGAAATGCCTACCCAACTAGTATTTGATTTAAAAGTTAAAACTTCATTTTTTACAGATTTATCTGGAACCAACAAATCATTATCTGTTGCATTTACATAAAAAACAAAGTCCTCATAAAGAGTATAGTTATTAATTAAATCTAAATCCACCACATCTTCAGTATTATTGATAAAAAACCAAAAAATACTTGAATTTCTTTTTGGAGAATAAAAACCTTCTCCAATATCTATAATACTTATATTAATAGACCAGTTCCCTACATGCACATCTGTTGGAGTAAAATTAACAAGTGCAGAGACATTATAATTAGTAGAACTATTGCATCCTAGGGTCAATGTAGCAAGATGATTTGAATTATTATAAAAAGTAAACCAAGAATAATTAACACTTAGGGTTAGATTATTAACTTCATCATTATCTGTTGCATTAATCCAACAACTAAATTCAGAATCTTCAGTTGTATTTCTTTCATTATCACAAACATATCTAAAATAAGGAGCAGAATTTGTATTCAAAACACTAAAGTTAACGGTCTGACTAGTAGTTTTATTTCCTAAACTACTGTTATCCATTACACTAAAATTAATTGTATAAATACCAACATCATTTTTCTGAGGGATAAAACTTATATTTAACACTCCTGAACTAGAATCAAAACTATATTGAGAAGAATTAAATAATTCCCTTCCAGAACTATTACTACAGTTTCTAGTAGACCATTCTGAAACACTGCAGTTTATAAAAGTTAAGTTTAAAACAAAAGGGACATTGTTTTCCTCATCAATTACATTTATTATATAATCAAATGTTTCAGAAATATTAAGAGATTTATTTTCAAGATTAGCAAATCTTGGTGCATCATTTACGACACTTACATTAAAATTTGAAGAAACAGTGGTTCCCTGATTTGAAGAATCAATAACATTTATAGAAATATTAAAAATACCTGTTTCATTATCCCGAGTAGAATTTAAAGTCATTACCCCGGTTTCTGAGTTTATTGAAATCCAAGGATAATCTACAGGAGAGTTAGAACCATCTAAAGAAAAATTAATTGAATAAATAGAAAAGATTAAACTTCCATCAATTGAACCAGTCACATTTTGAGTAAAATTATAAGTATAAGCAGGAAGTTGATCCTCAGCAAAACTACCTGATATGCCTGAATCAAGGATAGGATATGCAAAAACAAATGTAACTGTTAAAATCCCAAAAATCAAAATCCCCATTACTATTATTAAATTCATCAAAGCTAGATTTTTTGGTTTCATTTTATTTTTTTCTCACTTTCAAATTTTTTTAATAATTCTAAAATTGCTATCTGGACAAAATATTTATCAGAAGGATATATTACTGAATTATCTTTATTTTTACGAATCTGTTTTATTTTATTCAAGAGTTCTTCATTTATTCTCACCTTTTTGTCTGACATATTTAAATTTCCTTCCCAATTATTGGGAATTTAAATGCTTGAAAATTCTTAATTTTCATTGTTTTTCAGTTTAGTCTCATTTTTATTTTATTTGAATTGGGAAATGGAGTTGACATTCTTAATAGGGTACTTTAAGGATACATTAAGTATACATTATGTACCCAAGTTTATAAATCTATTGTATCAAAAAAATTTAATCAATAACTACTTCTTTTTGCAATTGCTTTTTCTAATTTCTTCTTACGTTCATAAGAATCAACAAATAACTTCACAATTAACAACAATATAATTATGAATATGATTACAAAGAAGTAAACTCCCCATCTAATGCCTTTATTAGAAGGAAATTCACAAGCAAAACAAGGTCCACCACAATCAACCTCTTCTTCTCCTTGATTCTTGATTCCATCAGAACAACTTGGGCAAGCATTACACGGTCCACCACAATCAGTTAAAACTTCACACAAATCATCATGACAATTTTTAATATTATCTGAGCAACTAGGATTCTTAGTGTAATAACATTCTTGGATTGTTCCCTCTCTGGTAAGATTATAATTGCATAAATTCAAATCTTGCCCAGTTCTAATCTGATAACCACAAACATCATCTTCCCAGTTAAATAAAGAACACCTTTCTTTTATTAAAAACTCTTGTTCTAAACTTAATTCTCCTAATCCGATTGAATCTTTAAAATTTTTACATTGAGGCCATTCTTCCCAAGCCCATCTTTCTTGACAATAAAGTTTACCTCCACCACCGCCACCGCCTCCACCACCACCTTCAGAAACCCCTTGAGGACATACAGTAGGATTAATAGTTAAATTCCACTGCATTGAATCTTCTAAAACTCCATCGGTTATTCTTACCTTAATTGTATGATTGCCAGAAACCCCGCACCCAAAAATATACACAAAACTATTATTTAAACTTCCAGCATCATATTCTTTAAAAATATCATCAACATACCAATAAGCATCAGGGATTGTTCCATCAGCATCTTTTGTGATTACATTAAAAGAAAGAATATCTTCACTACCTGCACTAAAACTTAAATTAGATGGAAAATAATCAAGAATTTCTGGTGCACGATTTTCATTAGTAATAGTCAGACTAAAGTTTTTACAAACAGTTATTGAACTCCCATTTTGTCCGCAAATACCAATATATTCAGAAGGATTAGGAATTCCAGTATCATTAACACAAACACTGATATTATAAACACCAAGATAACTTGAATTTGCAGTAAAATTCATAACTCCGTTTGAACTTATATTAAACAACTTTATCCCTGAAAAAGAAATATTAAATTTCAAAATTCCCTGATCTTGGTTTCCATCTTCTACATCTGATACAAGTGTTTTATAATCAAAACTATTATTCTCCCCTTGACTCCAAATTGTTTGAACCCCAATATTTTTCATCATAGGAGCATTATTTATTTCTATAACACTAATATTGATAATAGCACTATCCACATAATCTTCATCAGAAAAGGAAACAGTTTCTTCATATTCTCCTACATGAGTTTTTCTTAAAAATCCAGAAAAGACATAATAATTAAAAGAACTAAGATTATTATAATCAGCAAACTGAACATAAAAAGGATTTTTCGGAGAAATATCAGATATTAGTATATCTTCATCAATATCAGTTACTTCAAATAAATAAGCTAAATAATTTCCTTCACAAACATAAATGCTTGAGTTAATCTCACCAATCTGAGGAGAAGAATTATTAACAAAAACATCAAATAAAACAGTTTTATTAAACAAATTACCTCCATTATCCAAAGCATAAACATTCAATTGATTTTCCCATCTCACTGCATTAAAAGTTGTATTTGGAGTAAAAGAAATATTTTTGTATACATCTCTATTATGTCTTAAATCTATTAAATCATACCACCAAGCACTAACCTCCCCATTTGAACTAACATTAAGGTAAATAGTATAGTTACTTCCAACACTAAAATTATAAGTTATTGCCTCAGGACTATAAATTTGAATATTAAAATTACTATTGATTAAAACATCAACAATACCAGTATTAGCTGCAAAAACCAAAAGGGCAGATAATATAAATATGAATAAAGAGATTATTAAAGAATAAAATTTAATTCCCTTTTTTTTCATTTATTATTAAAACATAATCTATTTTTATAGCTTTCTAAATAGCAAATAAATCTAAAAATAGATTATGTTCTTCTTTAGATATATTTAATTATATTATTTCTAAAAATTTAAACCAACTGAAATTAGAGAAGACAGACCATACCAATAATTTTTGAGTATCTTAATAGTGTTGAGATGCTCATAAAAAGGTTATTATATTCAAAGCGATTAGGGTTTATTATTATTATTATTATTATTAGATATAAAAAGAAATTAAGCTTAAAACTTGTTTGCTTAATTTCTAATCAAATTACCCTTCTAAATAGAAGTTCCTGTTGCAGTAAAAACATCTGAACTTGCCCCGATTCTTGCATCAGAAGGAATTACTAATCTTAAATCTATATAAACTGAATTAGCAGATTCTAAAAAACCAAAAGGATTGCAAATTAAATCTCCATCCCCAATAGTATTAACTTCTTTCCAGGTACCTAGAACAACATCTGCTTGAGTACAACTTCCTGTTTCATAATTTGTAACATTATATTGATAAGCAGGAGTTGTTCCTCCTAAAAATTCTGCAGAAGTTTTTCCACTCTTTAAATTAAGAGTAAGATTACTATTTCCAATATTTTCCAACACAAAACCTTGAGTTGTAGAAGTCCAATTTCCATTAATCACATTTCCAAGAGTATCAACAGTTGCATTAGCACTTCCAAGATTAACACTCCCTCCACCAAAATCAATACTATCAATAGTAAAATTTATACTAACTACTGAACTAATTGTAATATTAACTCTTGAATTTGAATCAATAACCTTACCAGTAAGCTGAAAACCAAGACTAAATGCAGAAATAAGTATAATTATTATTCCAGTATATCCTATTAAAGAAGCTAAGTTAATTTTAAGCATTTTTTGTTTTCACCTCTATCCAACCAGTATATTTTTTCATTTCACTTCCTTTTGGAAAAAGCACAGAAAAACTAATTGTCTTTTTTTCATTGGGTGCAAGAATAAACTCATTATCAGAAACAATTAAAAAATCAGAAATTTCTCCTTTAGAAGATATCTCTATTATAACATCTTTATCAAAATCATTTGTTATAAAAACCTCTCTTGAAGCTGAATTGCCAAGAACAACTTTTCCAAAAGTTAAAGCAGTACTGTTTAAATCAAAGCCAGGCCTTTCACCTAAAATTGCTTCAGTATATATCTTCTGGGTTTCTATCACAGAAGTATTTTTAAAATAAAAATAACCAACTAAAATAATAATTAAAATCGCACAAATAATAACAATTTTCTTAATGTAGGTATTTTTATTTTTTCTTTTTAACATCTTTTTTTAATTTTTTTATTTTAAGAATTAAATAAACAAAGAATAATAATAGGAACAATATAATTATAATTGCAGTTATTCCACCAATAATCCAAACCTTATTAAATTCTGGCTTTAAAACATAAATTGCAACAAGTTTGCTGTTAATCTCACCATCATAAAATACACGAATATTTGCTGTATATTTTCCTTCCTCAATATCTGAAGCATCAAAAAAACCAGTTAGATTAACTTTTTCCCATGCTTTCATATTAACTGAAGGAGTTTTAAACGAAGTAAGAACTTTTCCATTATTAGTTATACTAACCTCTGAATAAACATTTTTCATTTCCAAGTTCCATAGATTTTCAACATTAATATTAAAAGGATTAATTTTCCCTTTAATAAATTGATAATCATAATCAATAATATTCACAAACAAATAGCCTACTTTTAGCTCTTTTTCTATTTTTATTTGTTTACCATAATCAATTGTTACAACTACTTGATAAACTCCTTCCTTAAATTCAGAACTATCTAAAAAATCAGTGATTGTTGTTTTTTGTTTGGATTTTAATTCTCCAATACTAATTGTCTTTGTTTGTATTAGTTTTTCTTCATCATAAATCTCAATTACAGGATTAATATTAATCTTTTCACTTCCAAGATTATTAATCATTAATTCAAATAATGCATTCTCTCCTTTATTAATATTTTCTAGCTTAAACTCTGCTTCAACATATTTCCCAGGATACGGGACATAAATATCTATAACTGCTTGGATAGCAGCAATACCTCCCACACCTGAAGAAGATTGAGAATTATTTTCTTGAGCTTCTCTTGCTCCAATTAAAATTCTGTGTTTACCTGGAATGTCAATCTTACTTGGAAGTTTTAAAGAAACTTGCATAACTCCTTCTCCAATAAAAAAATTATCACTTAAGTTAACATAATCAGCTAAATCTCCTGCAACATAAGTTTCAATACCTGCTTGAGGGTTTGCATTAGAAACTTTAAATTCAAATGTTTTTTCTAAATTAGGCTCAAAAAAAAACTCAAAGTTAGTTGGACTAATCCCTATTGAACCAGCATTTATCACAGGCAATAAAACTAATAAAATACAAACTAAGACACTCTTTTTTATCATATTCTAATCAAGAAAATTAGGTTTTTATACTTTTCAGTTTAGTTAATTCAAAAATAAATCATTCAAGACTTAAGAGATTTCTTTTCTTTCCAATAATATTATAATTTTATCTGTTATAGTTTATTATCCTAATTTCTTAAAAACATTATTCTAACAAAATATCAATGAACAAAATTTAAGATTAAAACAAAAAATAAAATTAAGAATACGTTCCAGTAGCAGTGATTACTGCAGTAAGAGGAACTGTTCCAGAAGAAGAATCAGAAGGAACAACTAATCTTATTCCAATATCTATTTCATCTCTATCATCTGCAAATGGAAAATTAGTGCATACAGTATCATCAGCAAGTGTAAATTCAGTATAAGTCCAAGCATCTCCTCCAACACAACTATCATGTTCAGAATCATTAATAACTCTAAATTTAAATTCAGGGTTTGTTCCTCCTATAAAAGTTGAAGCAAGCTTACTGCTTTTTAATCCTACACTAACATTTACATTTCCTATGTTTTCAAGAGTAAGATTATTTGCTCCAGACCAGCCAGTCCCTCCTGTAAGAGTTCCTTCAGTATCTACTGTAGCATTTGGTTGTCCTGTACTAACAGAACCAGTTCCAAAATCAACAAAATCAGTAGTGAAGTTAATTGCTGCTGCACTTGAGATAGTAATATTTACCCTACCAGCATCAGTAGTAGTTGCAAATCCTGTAAACTTCATTCCAATACTAGCTAAAGAAAGAATAATAACAATAATTGCAATATATCCGATTAATTGAGTTTTATCCACTGACATTATCTACACTTCCTTTATCTTCTATTTCTGGAGGTGCAATAACAATACCAACCTTTCCGCCAGAAGAATCTTCTTCACTACCTGACCTTTCTCCAAAGTCAGTAGGAATTTTTTTATTTAAATCAAAATAATTATAAGCAATAGCAAGACATACAAAAACAATGGCTAAAATAACTAAGATAGTCACAGTCCTCTTTGACAACCCTTTTTCTTTCATAAAATAAAGATTATTTCTTTCTTTATAAATATTTCTATTTTTAATGAATTTTAAAGTTACAACTGAAAAGAGGTCTAATTATAAATAAAACTCAATATTTGCATAGAATTAAGAGGGAGATTTTATTTTTGAAGATAAAACTTTTTAATATCTATCAATCAAAATAACTTTAAGACTAGATTTTAATTTATGAAGATTAATTCTCAAGCTATAAATATAATAATTAAGATTATAAGATTATTAAAAAGAAAAAGAAAATTATGGTTATAACTTGTCTTCCATAATTTTCATAGAATATGAACTAATTTATAATTTATCGTTTTTTCTTTTTCTTATTTCTCATCCACCAAACAATCCATACAAGATTAATCAGGACTAAAAATCCTATTATTATATACAACATATTAGCCATACTCATTTTTCCTCCTGCATCTTCAGCAATAACAAAACCAACTCCCCTAAAAGTCATAGAATCTTGTTCAACATCAATCTTTAAATTTTTCTCAACAAATTTATCTTCATAATTTATTTTAAGATTTGAACCATATTCTCCTTTGTCTAAGCTCTCAGTATCCCAATAAATATTCATTTCTTTATTTGATTTTGCAGGAATACTATAAGTTTCTGATTTTATGTCTGCAACTTTTTCATTTTCACTACCATAAATTTTCATACTAGCTTCTGCTGAGCTTATTTCTCCTGAATCCTTATTCTGAACTAAAACTTTTATTTTTGCAACATCTCCTAATTTAAATTCATTTACACTAACCCCAAGCACATCAACATTTTCTAATCCAAGATTAAACTCTTTCTCAATTGTTTCTATTTTTCCATCATAAATTAAATTTATAACTGCTTTATATTTCCCTGGCTCTCCTTGCCATTCAGCACTAAGTTCTTTTTTCTCTCCTTTTTCAATTGAAACTTTATTTGATTCTATCTTTCCAAGACTTGTCTCTTCTTGATAAATTTCTATCTCGCAATATGCCTCATTTATTTTTTCTTCTCCTCTACTTATTATAGGTATATAAAAAACCGCACTTGTTCCTTTATTTACAATATCTCCTCTCCCTTCAAGATATTTTCCAGGGTATGGAACATAAACATAAAGTTGAGTGATTACACTTACAGTAGTTGTTATAAGAACATCTGAATTTTCAAAATCAGATGGAACCTGAGTAATTAATATTTCTGCTTTATGCAAACCAGGGGATAACCCTTTAGGAAGTCTAGCTGAATAACTAATTTGTTTTGAACTCTCGCTTGCTAAAAAGTTTATTTTTTCCTCACTAATACTAATATAATCAGCCAAATCTCCTTCTACACTAAGAGCAACAGAAAAATCTTTAGACTCTGTATTTAATATTGAAACAGAAAAAGATTTTTCTAGATTAGGAGAAAAGTCAATAGTGTTTCTACCAGGACTAACTCCGAGAGCAAAAACAGATGGAATTGATATTATGATTAACATAAAACCAATCAAGATTAAATTTATAAAAATAAATCTTTTATTCATTTTGTTCACCTCGATAAATTGTATCATTAGTAAGATTAACAGGATATTCAACCTCTACATCTAAGATAACCAATCCACTTATTCCACTACTTCTTTTTTCACTAACATTGATTTCTACATTACCTACATTTTTTAGTGTAGACTCTTCTTTGTTTAGTTCTAATCCAACTTTAGAACCAATTACAAATTCTCTAGAAAAACTCTCAATATTTCCAACTGCTTTCCAATAATACTTTCCAGGAGTCATTCCAATTCCAACAAAGTTTGAATCACTAACATTCAACATTTTAGGAGAACTAAACTCTTCATTATCATCAACAAGTATTACATTTGCATTTTTAAATTTAAATTGGACAAAATCTTCATTTATTACTTCTCCATTAACAGGATATTCTAATTTAGGTGCAGATAAATATACAAATAAGAATATACCTCCAAGTAATAATACCTGCAATCCAATAAATATCAATATTTTTGTTTTCATTTTATTTTTTTATGTATACTTTTTTACTCATCATTCTTTTAACATCTCCTTAATTTTATTCACTATCTCAACAGTTTTACCTTGAGAATTCTTAGCTAAAAGTAAATCAAAAGTTTCATCAATCCTATAGCTTGCTTTTTCTCTA
>Ga0172381_10003915_pt1 | contig 15575 bp, 24 predicted proteins | sample Leawel6488metaG_FD_119754 | JGI IMG/M metagenome (GOLD analysis project Ga0172381, IMG submission 119754) | Leachate microbial communities from a municipal landfill in Southern Ontario, Canada - Leachate well 64-88 metaG | ecosystem: Engineered > Solid waste > Landfill > Unclassified | place...
CACGGTTGCTCCCGTGTCCTCGAAGTGCTTGTCCGCCCACGCTCGGAGCCGACTCGCTCGGCGCTCCGTCAGCGTCGGAAGGACACGGTCAGGTTCAGACAAGGGCCCGCTCCTCCAAATCCGTGAAACGGACAATGACCTCGACTCCCTCGACTCGGAGCCACCCCGGCACGTCCAGCGGAACGACGGTAGACACCTGCCGAGCCGCCAGGTCGGCGGTCTGCTGAGGCACCGTCATCACCATGACGAGCTCGTCCTCGTCTTCAACGACCTGGACACCAACGGCCGTATGCCCGGCCGCTAGTTCCTTCGCCCATCGAACCAGTCGCTCAGACAAGCTTGACTCTGGCAAAGATTCTCATCGGAAAAGCATAGACCTGCGCAAGCGTTCAGGCAATGCTGACCGTTCGGGCGGCTACAAATCCGCGGGCATCGACGGACGGAAGACTGAGCTGGTAGGCGGCCGCTCGGAATTCATCCCACGTCCTCACTGAAGCCTGCTTGCCTCCGGGTGGGCCGAGCTCCCTCTGCAGGACTTCCCCGACCCACAGCGAGACCGGAGGGACCGACACGGCCGTAACCGGCCGCCCCTTCCACCTATCCCAGGCCGCCCGGTCCTCCTCGGACAAGACGAACAATTCGAGGCGCTCAACGCACTCGACCGCGCCGAGCCGCTCCGCCGCATGACCCGCCCTCGGTACCGGCACGATTGCATCGCGGCAGCCCCATTGGTCCGTTACGCGCTTGACCAATGCCCCCGTATATTGCTCGTTCTTGCGGACTTTAGGCAAGAATCCCTTGCCGCTCCGAAGCCGTCGGAAGCGGAACGGCGCCCCTAGCGGCAGCTGCGTAATCTTGGCGATCTCCCCGATGGTCTCATCGGGTTTTCGGCTCAATTTGACTAGATATCCTGACAAAGCCTCGGCTGAATGGCAGCGCTCGGCGGTCGACTCGATACCCCAACCGCACGCGACAACGTGGCGCCCGAGCTCCCCCCGGATGCCCTTCCCGAGTGGTTCCCAGTCGTGCGCCAGCACGACTCGATCGCGCCCGATGAACCCCGCGAGCTCGCGCTCTGCGGTCTCGCCGGCGAGCTCGCCGGCGAGCTCCGGAGAGTACAGCATCAGGTTCGCATGCGGCCACCCCGAGCGATGGGCCTCAACGATTATCGCCCATTCCGAGCCGAAATTCGACCATCCCCGCCGCTCGCACAAGCGGCGCCAGCGTTTCAGCACTCGTGTCGACATCGAGCCAAGTGCTCGATACGCCTCGCGCACAGACTGCCAGCGCTGCCCGCCACGCGTGCCGAGCCTATCGAGCGTGAGCACCGCGAACACCCACCCGTCGGGTGCGTACTGTTCTCGCGCAGTCGCCTCCGACAGGCGACTGAAGAGCACGTGTGCTGCGTGAGTGGCGCACGCGCCGGCGCATCGCCACGAGCCGCAGGTGTACGGGCGCCGAGTCTTGCGCGACGGGTCCGACCGTCGCCAACTCCAGATCCACCAATCCTGCTCGTCGACTCCCTTTCCTTCGGCCCGCCTCTTATTCCAGCACTGCTTCACATGCTGAGGCGTCGGCCATACCGGCCCTTGAATAGGCTGTCGGGCCGAAGTCGCCGTCGACGATGTCGCCGGCGACTTATCCTTGTGTCGACGAGAGCGTCGGACCGTTTGGCCGGGTTTTCGCGCAGCCGTCCGGCCCGTTTTCGGCTGTCGGACCCTACCTTGTCCGTCCAGCCTGGCAGTAGCGACGGCAGGAACCCTCATGGGCTCGGCCATGGGGACACGTCGACCCGACAGTCGCCGGAGGACACCGCGTCCCCCTGCATCGGAGCGACCTGCGCAGTCAGCGCAAAGACCTGATACCGCTCCGGAGCCGTGCGCCACCCGTACTCGCGGGCGAAGTGGCAGAGCATATTTCGCTCGAACCAGGCTCGCCAGCGGCTCTCAGCGGGCACCAGCACCAGGACTGCGGCTCCTAGCTGGACGCCGACCAGCCATTGACACGGGCCAGCACTGCTGCCAGGGTCAGCCACAGGACAGCCTCTCGACTAGCCCTCGTGGTACGGCCTCCGTTGCTGCCCGAGTCTCCCCGACTCGGGCAGCTGCTTTTTGTGCTGTCGTAGCTTCAATGGGGCCGCCGTCGGGGGACGGCGGAAGGGGAGGAACTCGCTCGAGCACGTGGCTAGCCTGTTCCAGGCGAGGGTTCGAGCGCAACACTGCTCGGTTGTTCAGTGTGCTCCGCAGCAACACTGAACAAACTTTCAGTGCGCAAGTTTTGCCGTCAGAAACCGGCACCGAGTATGCCGCACGGCAAAACGCTCACATTCCACCGCGCTTCAACGCGCAATTCTTGCACGCCCTGAACGGCTGGTCACTGTCGAGGGCTTGCTGGATGGCATCCCGCACCCAGCTCGACCGGTCCTGGCTGATTCCTCGGGCTCGCTCGATTGCTGCCAGCATCGCAGTCGGAACTCTCACGTCTAGCCGTGGGAGCTCGGATTTTCCCGAGCGACGCCCGTAGGGACGCCGCTCGAAACCCTCCGCAACCCATCCGTCCAGTGCGACCCGTTGCGGGTGCTTCTGCCATCGCCAGACGATGCCAGAGCTCTGGTGCGCCGCGTCCAGGTGCCTTCGCAGGTACTGGCTAGCGGCGGATAGGGTCGGGTGAGTGCGCCACGCGCCTCCGACGTGCGTCGCGTATGGGCCTCCGATTCCTCTCGGAGGTTGTTCGTATCCTCTTGATAGGTCGCTCATGACGCGCCTAGGCCCGATACCAGCGGTACCGGGCCCGAACGCTCATCATGCTCGCGTCAGAAGGGGTCGCCCTTGAGCGCGACCCGCCACAGATTTCCGTCCACCAGCCCCTCGTAGGCGATGATATCGAGCTCCCCGACGGTCCACTCGTTCGCCAGCATATACTCTCCCATATTGCTCGCGCTCCCCCACCAGCCCACGACAGCGTCACAGGCTGGAAGCGAAGCGCGAGATCAGAACGGACAGATCTCCGTCAGCTCGACACGCCAGGGCGCGCCGTCCCTCGACCCCTGGTAGACGATCGTATCGAACCCCACGATCCACTCAGACGCCAGCCCGCGCAGCATCAGATCCACTGCCGGCTGATGCTCGCAGCGTGACGGCACGCCGGTGCGCAGAGCGCTGCTGATCAGCTGCTCGGCTAGAGCCCGAGCGTCTCTCTCTGATGCTTCCACCTGCGAAGGGACGGTCGCGTCGCGCAGGGTAGGTGGACTATCCTCAGTCATCCTTGGCAACGGCGGATTGCCACAGCCCACCGACATCACCAGATCCCAGTCCGTGGGGTGCTCCGCAGGCGCCCGCTCAGTGATGGGAGGCTCATCGATCTCCTCGGTGCGGGCAGCTTCGATCAGCTCCTCCACCACCGCATTGCTCATGCTCGGCTCGATGAGTCTGACTAACCAATACCCATGCTCGGAATCGCCTCCCCAAATCCGACCATCTGATCGCCATCCCGCACAGATTCGCTGGAGGGCATCGGCTAGTGCTGGTGACCTGAGAGTCGAGACCAGATCATGCTCCAATGAATAGGACAGCAGGGTCGCGACCTGGTCCTCTACGAGCGTCTCCCGATCGAACCAGATCATCTCGGACCCAGACACGATGTGATCGTACTCGTCATCGGAGGACGCTAGTTCGGCTGCCTCTTCGAGCGGAAGCCTGGCACGGATGGATCCGTTGTGGGGCCATTCGCCCCAGTTTCCGCATGTCCGATGCGAATCCCTCAGGTGCGCCGGCATGGTCTCGAGTAGCACGGTGATGCTGTGGCTCACAGGGTCACCTCGCTTTCTTTGTCGTCTACCACGGGAGCCATGACGGTCCCGTGCACTGCATGCGCAGAGACGATAGTCCAGTCGCGCCGCGACAGCCGTGCGGCGCGAGCGCGGAGCAGTCCGTCTATGACCTCGCAGCCCTGAGCATGCCAGTACCTTGCGGCCGCCTCTGCAGCCTCCAGAGTCGGCGCTCTGAATATCTCCCACCGCTCTCTCCTGCCAGCACCGTCCCATCTCCCCCATGACGGGACCAACAAGTCACCACAGCACTGTGTATCCCGTGCGATACACTCATCTGCCAGCAGGGATTGCTCGTCGCACGGCAGTGAGACAGTCGCTCTGATCCCAGGGTAGTCTATCGAATCGTCCCACGTGCTACCCCACGGCGGAGCAGACGCTGGGGGTTCGTACGCCAGGACTAGACTCAATTCGATTCGGTTCATTTGCCCTCGTTCTTTTCCGCGGCAACGGTGCCGCCTGCCGCCCCAGTCCTGCGAGAGGGGCGGACGGCGGAATCGTCAGCTGGCGATGGTCCACGTCTCCTCACCGCACCGCAGGTGTGCGACGGTCCACTCGTGTGCTCCCTTGCGCGAGAATCCGTCGGTGGCTCCGACGGACCAGCAACCCGCTGTCTCGACTCGGTACTGGTCCCCGAAGCGGACGCCCCATTCAGTCGGCTCGCTGCCGATACGCCTGCACCAGCCACGGCCACGGCTCAGGCCCTCAAAACGGTGCTGGGGGAGCAGTATCGTTGCCTTGCGCGACACCCGCACAGCATCGCGCAGAGCGAAGAGAGTCTCTCGACAGGCGTCGAGCTCGATGGCCCGGATGAGAGTCTCGATACGCGTGTCTGTGAGAGGTTCGCATCCTGTGAGAATCTCAGCGAGCAGATTGGTAGCGGTCATGATGCCCTCGTGTCTACGGCGCTGTGCCGCCTGCCGCCCCAGTCCAGCGGAGAGGGGCGGACGGCGAAACAGAGCCTCAGGCTAGCGAGGCACCCTTGTGCGACCGACGTACGCTATCGAGCAGGCTCGATGCAGCGTTCCGCCGGAAGCCGAACGGGACATCAAGACTCCGATAGTCCACCCCTGCGATGCGTGTCCGAGCGCAGATGGCGAACATCGTTCCAACTTCGACGAACGTGATTCTATGCGCCTTGCCTTCGACTACGATCTTCATGTTGCCCTCGTTGTTCTCTCGTCAGCCAGCCCGAGTGCCGGGAGTGGCTCGGGCTCGACGGGAGCGACCCGCCTTGCCCCTCAGGCTTGCTGACACCCAGACCCTAGCGCGCTACCGGTAGCGCGCCAACAACTATTTTCGATTTCTTTCGAGTACTGCTCAGGCGTTCAGTGATTGTCCCCGGCAGCCCTCAAAAGGGGAGCCCTCCCCCCTCGGTCTCCCGGGTGGTGGACTACGATGTCAAATGGCTCGGGCAGTTAGTCCACCTCCAAAGGGAAGCCCCCCTCGGTCTCCCGGGGGGGGCTCGAACCCGCTCACACCCAGCGGGTCGTCCAGGAGCTTAGGGCCTCGTGAGGGGCCCGCTCCGGGACTGCAGTCATGTCAGCTCCGCACGGACCAGTTTCGGTAGCGCCGGCCTTTCCGTGCCGAGCGTGCTCTCATTCAGAGACTCCGACGGCGCCCTCATCCTGAGAGCCTCCAGCGCCGGCGCATGACCCATCCTCGCAGAATTCGAGAGTGCGAGCGCATCCGCACTGACCGAGGACGGCAAACGAGACGATAGCCGCGATGATGCCGAGACAGACCATTTGAACGACGTTGGAAACGGCATCACGCCGTTTGGCACGCCATGAACGACGTTGATCAAGCCACATGAATCGGCGGTTCATTCGACGTTTCCCTTTGCGCCCGCAATGATTCGTCCGAGGTCTTCCGCGAGTTCGGATGGGTAAGCATTACTCGATTCACAACGCTTCATCGCGGAGACCTCTAACCGTTCGAACCGCTGCAGCATCGCATCTGCGTCCTCGACACCGTATCGGTAGTCGCCGTGGTGCCAGAGACGCGTTCGCGTGTCGCACACGATTTCCGTCCTGCAGGCGCGCGCCCGCTGGCAGAACGAATAGTCTTCTCCGAGCTGTACTCTCGGGCCATCCGGATCGTTCTGATCCTGGATGATCATACCCAAAAAGTAGGGCCGCCCAATGCAGGCAGGCCGTTCCCATCGGACAAGAGGCAAGTGTGCTGCAATCGTGTGGAATGCACTCGCACGCACCATGACACAGCCGAAGCCGCAACCGAGGACAGGATAATAGCCTCCGCCATCACCGAGCACGACTCCGGTTGTATCCTTGAAACGTGTCGTCAGGAGCCCGCCGCCTGGCGTTTTCCCGGCGTAGTTCGCGCAAATCATCTCATAGGGCGATTCAATCGCCCGTTGCACGAACAAGATCAGATCATCCCATGCGATCTCGATGTCGTCATCGAGCCATAATGCCCAATGCGTGCCCCAATGAGCGAGCCACTCTGATGCGAGCGCGCTGCGAGCCTGGCTGATGTCCGAAAAGCCAGCAAGCTCGACATAGGTCCAATGCTCACCATCGCGCCACCGCGCGACGGTGCGTTGCCACGCTGGACACCCGATGCCACGAGTGACTGCCAGGAACGAAACCGAATCCCCGATGTTTTTCATGCTTCGAGGGTACCGCGCTGGCGCGCAGCCGTCACGTTTCTAGCGGGCTACTGCTCAGGCGTTCAGGTTCCGGAAGGAGCCGCTGGTGTGGCTGCCGGCGCTGGGGATGGCTCGGGCAGCTGAGGATCTACTGGCGCGCTCTGCTCGAGTAGGGCCGGCGTGGCCTGGCTGGATTCGGCTGGATCGGTCTCGCGACACCCGCCGACGGCTGCCCCTACCTCGGCGACTCCCGCTCCGACGGCACAGGCCTGCTGGGCTCGGAGCACGGCTGGGTCACTCGAGTCGAGCGAGGCGATTCCTGCGCACACCCTTGCTCTGGCGTCGCTCGCAGTCTCGATTGTGTCGAGCTGGTTACTCGAGCAGCCGAATCCGAGCAGGGGGGTCGTAACGAGGGACAACAGAAACAAAGTCGAGGTTTGCATCACTACTCCTAGGCATCGAGAGGGTCATCGATGAACCCCAGCGGTCAGCTTGACCGCGGCGGTTCGCTCTTGGCTCGGTCAGCTTTCACCAGTGCTTCGAGGCCGTCCAACGTTTCGTGCACGCGTTCATAGACACCAAGGAGCGACTTCGTCGATTCCTTCGCGTCAGCAAGCCGGGCACCATGCTCTACCTCGAGAGCCTTGCGCGATTCCGTGACGTCAGCCCTCAACGAGCTGTTTTCCGCTCGAAGAGCAACGAGCTCATCCGCGTAGCGCGAGTCCAATCGTCTCAACAGAACGACTGCAAGAGGCACCGCTAGTGCGAGCGCCCCCATGGGGCCCATTGCCAGCTCTACCCATTCCATGTTCAGGCTCCTAGTCTCGCCACGAGTTCCCGTAAGGAGGCATTCATGCCGTCCAGGCGTGCACAGATTTCCGTGCGCGCATCGGCTACGGATTTCCTGATTTCGCTCAGGTCATCCAGAGAATCCCGCCCAGAATCAGGAAACACGACGAGGGCAGCGCCCTCGCCTCCCTCCGCAAGGACTCCTGCCTGTTTTGCTCGCGCGTAGATGGATCGCACTTGAGCGCAGGCTTCTGCTCGTGTGATGTGACCGTCACCATTTGCATCCAACACCTTGTTCGCGGTGTAGGAGGCGCTCGGTTCTGAGTAGAGTACGGTGGAGTCCGACTTCCCGACCGCGGAAGGAGCGAACACAGCCATGTAGACGTCATCCAGTGACATCATGCGCCTCGAGCCGAGCACTGTCTGAAGATAGATGCGCACCCATTCGAGCTGTTCTTCTGCTGACATCGCCGCCAGCTCTGCCTTCGTGACGGCAGCACCCCGTCGTTTCATCGCATCCAGAGCGACGTTCGTGAACTGAATCAATCCGACGGCTTTCGCGTTGTCCTGCGACCCGCGATAGCGGCCGCCACCGAACGTGACGTCCGCCGCGAAAGTGCCAGCCGACTCAAACGAGATGACGGATGCGAGCCAGTTCGGATCGATGCCGAACTCCTCAGCCGAGGAGACGAGCCGAGCGCGAAACGCTGGAGTCGTCTTCTCGAGACCGCGAACTTTCAGAAGACCTGTCATGAGTATGCCTCTACCCACGGTACATAAGCATATTGTGAGTATCCAGTAAGATCATCTACCAGAGTAGGAACCCCTACAACTTCGTTTGTATGCATCAGACCGAAGGCAATCATGTCCCCTGGATTCCAGCCCATAGAAGGAACGGCTGCCACGACGGCCCCCTGTGGAGCGCTTACTGCAAGATAGTAGCGTGTGTGAGCCGTCAGAATGACAGGAACGACGAGTGGCGCGTACGTCAGCCCGAGGTTTGCTGCAACGGTTCCGGTGCGGGCGAGAAGCACTGCGGTAGCCCCGGGGACAGCCGCGGCATAGATGCCCATTTCGCACTGAAACGGTGGATTTGATCCCCCGTTGAAGTTGGTCTGCAGTCCAGCGACGGGGAAGTCATGTGCGATTGCGATGAGTCCACAGAAGCACTGGCAATCGATTCCCTCAGACCCTGCGAACGCGATCTCTGTGTCCGACTGACCGAGTCCCTCGTACGTTGCGTAACGCCGCATGTCCGTGAGAGAGCTACTTCCTCCGGCTCCCGATGTGCGGAAGCCGTTCCCACCGATACCGTCACGTCGGAGCATCATGCGAGCGTCTCAATCAGGTAGCCACCGCCACCAACTGGGATATTCGAGAAGCTGACCACAGCTGGTCCAAGCAGTGTCCCTTGCGGGCCTAGCTGCACGGCACCGTCGGGCGGCAGGGGAACAATCGCACCAAGCCCGATTCGCACGCGCCCGCCGGTGCCGACTTGATAGCACTGCACAGTTTGAACGGAGGACCCTGCATCAATCAGGACCTGCGAAGCCCCAGCAGGCAGAGTGCCCCCTTGATACCGGTACCGTGCTCCGACTGCTTGTGCGGAGCCCTGTGGAACGAAGAGGCCTGGTTCTCCGCAGTCCTGGTTTGCGGAGAGCTCAACGTCAAGCAGATCATCCTCGGGGAGGATAGTTCCGCCGCTGCGGTCAACATAGCTCCGTTCGACCTGCACGAACCAATCGACGGCGCCTGGGACCGTCGCAATCGCCACGATTTTGGTTGGAGCCACCCCCCAAATGGGGGGGGAAGTATCTAGCCGCCCGAGCTCGCGCACAACGCCTTGGACATCGAACCGAGCTTCGATCCGGAGCTGCCACACCGAAGCCGCGCTAGCGGGCTGTGAGACGGCAACGGTGAGCGACGCGATCTCCGTACGCCCCTGCTCGACAGAGCGAAGCGAGAGACGCACGGGACCCTGCGCGGCAATAACTCTCATGTTACGTCGTGGTTGCCGAATAGGAATCGGCCCTCATTGACCAGCCCCGTAGGGCCTCCGATGCCACCGTACTGCGGAGCCATGATGGCACCGCGCCCGCCTAGATTGGCGAGGGGGGGGACGATCGGAATCGAAGTCCGCACCCAATGCAGGGTTGTCTTCGGAGCGTTCATCCCCGTCCCGGAGAAATTGTCCGCTGTATGCAGACTACGCTTGCCGATAACGCGGAGCATCGCCCCCGCGCCGGCGGCGAAGAACACAGTCGGATTTGCGAGCGCGGACGCGGCAATGAGAAACGCATCGCGCACCTGGACGTCTGTCACAGCCGCCACGATGTCCACCGCTATATGTCCAGCCGCAACGCCGTCACCGGCGACATCGAACTCGAAGGTCAACGGCTGGTACCGGCGTCCCATCGACTCGACAAACGAGTCATATGCGAACTCTCCGATCCGCACAGCATTGAACTTGACAGTGTCTCCGTCCGCGTATTCCTGCTTAGCAGCGAACGTTAGCTGAACCTCCGGGAAGCGGCGGGCTAGCAGGCGCGTGACGCTCGGCTGATAGTAGTCGTAATCCGGTGGAGGCGAACCGTAGGGACACCCACCCGCTCCGAGCCGAACGTTCCAAGGAGTGAAGTTGATGCCATAATTACCAGGCCATCTTGACATTATGACACCTTAGCTACTGACGTAGCGACAGTAGAAGGATAGAGAAATCATGGCGTCCTCGAAGCGAGGTGTCGCAATCGGGTTGTGCGCCTTCCAGCGGAAGGCGACATCTACCTGAGGGCTCCCGTTGGTAAGCATGATCCGCGTCAACCGCGGCGCCTGAACGGACAGGCTTCCGAGCGTGACGAACGACTCCGCCTGCGCGGTCTGACCCGTATCCTCGAGACGATTTGTGAAGCGATCCTCTTGGTTCGCCGACACGGCGACGAGGAGATCATCGACGGTCGGAATCAGAAGACCACCGCCAGCGACGGACGCCTGCCGAACTGCGGCATACATCCCGATGATTTCGACGGGACGATTCCAGCGCAGAGGGATGCGCCCGGTCTCTTGCACGGTGCGAAGCAGGGTCGCCTGAACCTCCCACGTATAGGGAGCGACGGGCGCATGTAGCGCCGCCAGAGGCTGGCCAGGGTCGATAGCGGACGGGCTTAGCGAACTTACCATAATGACTCCTGCAACGTAGAAGATAGGTCTCGGTGGCGACCGTGCTTGGGGAGGGGCACGGCCACCACCGGAGGGGTCGGGTTAGTTCGCCGAGGGTAGCTGGACTTCGAGCCCGTAGACTCGCATCAGGAGCTCCATGTAGATTCTCAACGGAGCGTCGAATGCGGTCGGCGTAGTGATGTCGCTCCGAAGCGAGAGAGGAACGACGAGAGCTCTCTCGAGCGTCACGCGAGCCATGAACTCACCGTCGGGTTCGCCATCGCGGCGCCATACGTAGCCTTCTGGAATCTCGTATCGATTGTCGGAGCTGGGCACGCCGTTGGCGCGCAGATACGAAGCGCCACCAGCCTGCGGGAGGAGATCACAGACGCCAATTTTGGCGGTGCGCTTTCGGTCCCATTCAAACTCCAGCGACATGTGCGGCATGAGGGCCTGGAACATGCCGTTCTCGAGATTTGCAGGGGACTGCCCCTGGGGCACCATGAAAATCGACGCAGGGTCCCACACGGGCACTGTTCCTGCGAACGCGGCGACCACATCTGGATCTGTCGGCGCGACGGGAACGATGACGCCGCTCCCGATGCTGTAGTTGATCAGCAGGGCTCGGCAGGACATGCCGACTCCCTCGATAATGAAATCAGCCGCTCCGTTCGTACTCTTACCCTTCGCGAGATTCGTCTCGGCCTCAGTGGCCTGGAAGTTCTGCACGGCTCCGAGAGTGATTCGATCACCAACCCCGTATCCGAAGAAATCCATGGTTTGTCCGCGACGCGCGACACCCCAGGCGAGTCCGTTGGTCGTGTCCACGTCGACGACATCGAAGGCTAGCGAGCGCACCGAATGGTACGGCATCGTGGATGCGATGAACGGCTGATTCGCTTCCTGATAGAGCTTCAGGACTCGCGAACGCTGGGTCTGGAACAGGGGTCGGTTTGGATCTGCCATCTGAATCACTCCTCACACAAGTCTAGATAGGTGTTGGCTATTCCTCGAGGAACAGCACTTGGATCATCCGCGATTTACAGGCCCATAGCCTCGGCGACCGCGTCTTCGGAAGCCGGCATGTTGTCGGACTCGACGTAGAACGAAGACGTCGGATTGCGAGCATCGTTCAGGTACCCAGCTACCCCGGTGTCGTACTCACGATTGATGAGGGCGCCAACATCGGACGCGGACAGGAGAGCGCCCGTCTCTGCAGCAGTCGCAGGAGCGGTACCGCTTGCAGCCGCAGAGGCACGTTGCGCGTTGTAGCCCTGCGCTAGGGCATAGCCTGCGGCACCGAGAAGAGCATCGCCATAGCCTTTTCCAGGTCTCTTCTTCTTCAGCACGTGCCCAACTACGGCAATAACAACAGGACCTGACCAGTACTTTTGCGCGATGAAATCGACCTTTTGCGAGCCGAGATAGTGAGCGGCATACCCGACACCGCCAACGACAGCCTGGATCGCGGAACCCTTCGCGCCACCCATGGCGCTTCGCCCGTAGCGTCCGATCTTGCGGGCTCTCATCAGAGTACTTTTCTTCACAAATGGCATGATTACCTCGTCATTTCAGCGCTACGTAGGCGAGCACGAGCCCGCCCAAAATCCATGGAACGGCTTCGAGCCCCAACCCGACTTTCGTCGAGATCGAACCAGGAACGAACGGAGCGAACGGCTCTTCCTTGCGCGAGACGATCGCATCTTGCTCAGCCTTGAGCGAGTTGAGGACTTGTTGCGTTGCGGAGTCGATTGGAAGCGTTCTCCCGGCTTCGTCTTCACGAGTTTGATGCTGTTCTACTGCCTTCAGCGCGGCGGCATGCGACGCGACGAGTCTTCGCGACTGTTCATCTCGAGCGAGCTTCCTATCGATGATCTGTGCCGCCTGGTTCGCGCAATACCCAATAGCGATCGCGCCCACGACAACGATCGCAACAATGGCTACTGCCGGCAGTAGCGCCGCTGTGTCGGGCTGAGCCTGCGTTTCGAGGCCGCCTTCGGTGCCGCCATCATCGACCATCTGCAGCACACGCCAGGTGGCGTAGAGCCTTCCTGCCGCCGCAAGGCGCTCCTGAGATGTACCCGGCTGTGGCCTCACATCGATCGAACAAGTGGAGCCCGACTCCCCCTGAACGACCAGCACCGTCCCTGCTAGATACCCGATTGCGGCCGCTGTTTCCGCGATGAGGGCTCGTAGGTGGTCGGTGCGCTGCGCTGGTGTGCCGGAGACCCAATCACCACCAGATGCACGAGCATGCGCCCACTCTACCGAGAGAGCGAGCGCAGCATCACGATGCAACCAGGTGTTGACGGCCATAGATCACAAGAGGAAGGCAGCGGCGACTAGGGCGGCGACGACCGCGATTGCGGTGCCGTCTGAGGACTTCTTTGCCGCAGCCGTCGGCGCGGCTGTTGGAGCCGGCGACGGCTCGGGAACGCTCGGAGTGGCCAGCGTCGGTACAGCAATCGGTGGTGTCTGGTACCCACCGGGCAGAGTCACGGATGGGATAGTCGTAGTAGTCGCAGTCGGAGATGGGTAGGACGCCGGCACCGTCACGGGGGGCATTGTGATGGGCGGTACCGCACTCGGTAGAGTCACCGGCGGCATGGCGACAGGAGGGACCGTCAGCACCGGTGGAGTAGTGGACGTCGGAGTGGCGACCGGTGGTAGCGTCGCAGTGGCCGCTCCCTCTGCCCAGTCCGACAGGGCATCGACGTCTTCCTGGCGGATTTCCCCGTCAGAAGACCCCTTTCCGCCCCATGCGACAAAGGTCTTAAGGACGCTCTTGTCGCGCGCCGACCATTGCGGCAGAGCGTCTGTCGGCTGCATGCCGTAGTCGGAGAGCAGGACGAGCGAAGCGCCCGAAGTCTTTGCCCATGCGACTAGGATAGCCTTGCTCTTGAGCAACTCAGCTGTGCTTACCTCTGCATCGACGGTCGAAGTCGGAGCCGAGTTCGTGGAGGCGCTCGGGGAGGCAGCAGGAGTCGCTACGGGCCACCACGACTCGGGGAGTTTCATCACCCTTCCGACGGGGAAATACTTGAAATTCTTCCCGTAAGTGGTGCGTTCTGTTGGCCACGTTGGGTTCGCGGCGAAGAGCTCTGTGTAGCGAGCAGCGCTGCCTGTGATGGCCTGCGCGACCTTCGATGGATTGTCCCCAGACTCGATCGTGTACGTCTTGCCGTCCACGGCAAGCGCTCCGGTGTCACCCCGCGAAAGGAAGCGCCCCCAAGGGGCCTTCGAGCGGACGAACCTCGAAGCCGCTGTTGAAACCGGCCTCCACATGAGGTTTTGCCGACGTTTTCCGGCCATCGCTTGACGGACCGCCTGCACGGGAACCCCAAGCTCTCGAGCGATCGCGATCGCGTCCTGCAGCGACAGAGAGGGGCGGTTGTCGAGCGCACGCGAGGCGATCCTCGTAGCAGCGCTACCGAACGCGCCTGGCGTTCCGACGGGGCCGAGACGCATGCCCCGCAGTGGGTCAGCCGACAACATTTTGGCCGAGATTCGAGTCGATTTTGGCACTAGTCGCTCCAAGTCGCCGAGGTAAGACCCGGCCAAATTCCCGGCGTACTGCCGGACCTGTCGAGTAGCCGCCTCTCGCCCCGTCGCGAGGAGAGCACGGTCGAGTCGTTGCCCGCGCACCAGGCGCGACCCCATCGAGTATCCCGATCGGGCAAGTTCCTGAGCAATTGCGCCGCCAGGGACGCTCCCGATCGCTGCGTCTCGGGCAATCTGTTGCCAGCTCTTGCCTTCCATTCCACTCGCGGCTGCCGCGAGCGCGCCTCCCGTGACGGTACCGAGGCCGGGAATTGTCGCGGTGCCTCCCGCCGCGTAGCGGAGCGCGGTGGGAGCCAGTCCCTTCGCGATCCGCAAAACCTTCGGGGCGCCGACGTAGCGTAGGGCCTTCGAGGCCCCCGTTACGCGCGCAGCGGCGCGGACGGGTGAGGAAGCCTTTTTAGCAGCCTTTTTCAGCTTCTTTTTGAGCTTCTTGAACCATCCCATTCTGTCAATGGTATCATCCGGGCCGACGATGCCTCCCATGCTTGACTCTCAGTTAGGATTATGCCGCACGCGCTGGACCTGCCTCGCGTGCGGACGCTCCGAGACCAGCACGGCGGTTCCGCCGGAGTGCATCTGTGGGGTCGAACAATCTTGGGTGGCGCCTGACGAGGACGTCATCACCAGGCGATCACCTGCCACCCGAGCAGTGCTCGCGAGCACAATGCCATCGGTCGACATCTGTCGAGTCCGGACGGGAGAGCTCGAGCTCGACGAGCTGCTTGGGGGAGGGATCGCAGTCGGCTCCGCCGTGCTCGTGTACGGCAAGCGCGGTTCCGGCAAGACCCGCCTGACCTATCGCTGGGCGACGCGCGCCCCATGCCTCGTAGTGTGCCCTGAGCTTTCGCTTGACGTGGCTCGCATCATCGTGCAGTCGACGGGGGGTCACCTCGAGACCGCATACCTCCTGCAGACGCTTGAGGGGTGGCAGGAGGAAGCAGAGCGCCTCGGGGTTCGCTCGCTGGTTATCGACTCATTGGCGGCCGCGAGGAACCCGACGGCACTGCTTCGCTCCATGCAAATGTGGGCGCGTTTGCATGGATCGATCGCGTGGGCGATCCAACACGCGACGAAGAAAGGGGATCACCGTGGAGACACGAGCGTCTCTCACTGGGCCGACTACGAAATGCGACTTTCGAAGCCCACGCCGACGGCGAGCTCGACCCGCGTCGAGCTGCTCAAGACTCGGATCGGGCCCACCGGAATCGCTACCGCGCAGCTGATCTAGCCGTGCGCGAGGATGTCTTGCACGTAGTGAGTGGCTGTCTGGAGGTCTTTGAGGACCTTTTCCAGGTTCTTGCGATGTTTTTTCGTCAGTGGCGGCCAACCGTGCTTCGCTACCCAACGGATTGCACGCATGTAGTCGGCGTAGTCCGGATCTGCGGCATGCTGCTCTTCATCGAGCAGCACAGCCGGTGACTCGAACTGTCGATAGAGCGACGGATCGCGCGTCAGAAAATCCTCGCCATCATACTTCCAACGAGGCAGTTCGTCCGGATCACTAGGGTCGAACTTCCCGCCGAAGATGCCCAGCAAGGGTGCCCCCGGGAATCCGTCGTCTTCGTGACAGACCGTCTTTCCGGCGAGGTGAGCATCGTTCCAATTCACGATGCGATCGTTCATGGCAACGAC
>Ga0172381_10003916_pt1 | contig 15575 bp, 16 predicted proteins | sample Leawel6488metaG_FD_119754 | JGI IMG/M metagenome (GOLD analysis project Ga0172381, IMG submission 119754) | Leachate microbial communities from a municipal landfill in Southern Ontario, Canada - Leachate well 64-88 metaG | ecosystem: Engineered > Solid waste > Landfill > Unclassified | place...
ACCGGCATAGTTTTGGCGATGCAGTCGGCATACCAGCTGCAAAAGATGGGAGCGGTATTATATGTTTCATCTCTGGTGGCGATTTCTTTATGCCGCGAACTTAGCCCGGTTTTAACGGCGCTGGTTGTTGCCGGAAGAGTTGGTTCAGCGATTGCCGCAGAACTTGGCACGATGAAAGTCAGTGAACAGATAGAGGCGCTTGAAACCATGGCGATTAACCCGGTCCGGTTTTTAGCTGTGCCGCGATTTTTAGCTTTGTTTTTTATGCTGCCCTGTTTGACCATTATCGGTGACATATCCGGTATGATTGGTGGCTATCTCGTCGGCGTGTATAGTTTAAAAATCAATGCTGATTTGTATATACAAACAACTTTTAAATATTTAGAGATAAAAGATATTTATACAGGCATTACTAAAGCATTTGTCTTTGCCATAGTCATCGCGCTTATCGGCTGCTTTGAAGGTTTAAATACCAAAGGCGGGGCTGAAGGCGTAGGCAGGGCTACGACAAGAAGCGTAGTTATTAGTTTTATACTGATAATTCTTGCTGATTGCGTAATTACCGGGATATTTTATTTCTCCAAAATATAATTATGAGTCCGGCCCTTCCTATGTTGTAAGGGTTGGAATAAAAAGGTAATTTTGAAGAAGGAAGGGCTGGATGAGCGAACAAGCTAAAAAAGAAGAACCGATAATTTCCCTGAAAAATGTTTCTAAATATTTTCAGGGAAAGAAAACCATCGATAACGTCAGCCTGGATATTTTTCGCGGTGAAACTTTTGTGATTATGGGTTGTTCCGGATCAGGCAAAAGCACGCTGGTCAGGTTGATGACCGGGATACTTAAGCCTGATGAGGGAAGTATTGTTATTAAAGGTAAAGACATCTCAAAAGTTTCGACTGATGAATTAGATGAAGTTAAAAAAACTTTCGGGATGCTTTTTCAATATTCAGCCCTGCTTGATTCTTTGACTGTTGAAGAGAATGTCGCGCTGCCGATTAAGGAACACGCTAAACTTGCTCCAGAAATTGTGGAGATTATTATTAAAATGAAACTTTCGCTGGTTGGTTTACGCGGCTACGAAAAATATTTTCCTTCACAAATTTCCGGAGGCATGCGTAAGCGCGTAGGCCTTGCCAGAGCAATAGCTTTAGATCCGGATATTGTTTTTTATGACGAGCCAACCTCAGGGCTTGATCCGGTTGTCGGCGGCGCAATTGATAAATTAATCAAGGAGCTAAGCGAAAAACTCTTGATTACCTCTGTGGTTATTACTCATGATATGCAAAGCGTCTTTAATATTGCCGACAGGTTGGCAATGATTCATAAGGGAAAAATCGTTGAAGTAACATCCGGTAAAGAGCTAAGGAATTCCCCAAATCCTTACATCCAGCAATTTATAAACGGCCGGCCAAACGGGCCAATAGATTTCTTTAAAGAAGATATTGGCATAGAAGAAATATTTGGCTTATAAAAAAGATTTGTGTAACGTGTAAAGTAAGTGTAAAGGGTCTATGTGTAAAGCCCCTTACACATTACACAATAAACTTTACACAATTATAATCCATTAACAAAAGGAGCTAAAATGAAAAAGTATGGCAATGAATTTAAAGTTGGTTTATTTATTGTGGTTTGTGTCATCGGCCTTGTGGCAGTAACTTTTGCCACCGGTAAGGTAAATGTTAAAAAAGAAGGCTACAATCTCTACGTTACTTTCGATGAAATTGCCGGCCTAGGCAAAAAAGCGCCGGTTATGCTTAATGGTTTTGAGGTTGGTAAGGTAGAAGACATCCAGGTTTCAGATACGGAGAACAGCACAAAAATTACTTTAAAGTTATGGCTTGATCGTAAAGCTAAAGTGAGGGATTGCGCGGAAATTTCCATAAAGACCATGGGGTTGATGGGCGAAAAATACATACAGATAGCTTCTCATAACGGTAATTTTATAAAAGACGGTTCAACCGTAGCCGGCAAACCCTATATGGATATAGATTCGTTGATGGATCAAACAAAAATTTTAGCCGAAGAAGCCAGAAAGTTATCCGCTAATCTTAATAATACGGTTGAAGGGAATAAAGATGAAATTGCCGTCATTATTAAAAATCTGGAAACAACTTCTAAAAATGTAGAAGAAATGACCGCGGATTTAAAAGCTAACCCCTGGAAATTACTATCTAAGCCTAAAGGCAAGTAAGAATTTGTGTAATGTTTAAAGTGTAATGTGTAAAGTTTAAAGTGTAATGGGCCTATATGTAAAGCCATTACGCTTTACACATAAAACTTTACACAATTACTGATGTGCCGTCGCAATTGGCGGTGTTTAGTTCGGAGAATCCTTCCCGGCAGCTGGAAAATTCCATCCCTTCAGAAAGCGTTATTTCTCTAACCTCTTCGATTAATTTTATTCTTAAAGCCAGCGGAAGATAATTGTACCCGCTAATTTTCTCGCCTTTTTCCAAATAAAGAGTTTTCCAAATTTCAGCATATTCGGGAAATGTTTGACTCATCCGCCTTAAATTGTCAGGTTTTGTTTTGTAGGTTGAGGTGATAATTTGTTTTGCTCCGGATTTTTTTATGGCTCTTATCGTCTCTTTTATGTTTTCTGTATTTAAGGGATAAATTAAAGGGTCAAACCTCACTGCTACGGGAATATTTTTAGAAAGCGCGCGGATTGCTTTTAATTTATTTAGAGGAGCATAATCCAAAAACGGTTCAATTTTTTTTGCGATTTTCGTATCCAAGGAAGTTAAAGTAAAGCTCACCGTAATATTTTTAAATTTGCTTAAAATGTCAACGTCTCTAGTTATTAGCGGAGATTTTGTAACGATATTTACGCGAAGATCAAAATCTTTGAGAATTTCCAGCGCTTTGCGGGTTAACACAAATTTTTCTTCTATGGCCTGGTTCGGATCAGATGAATTTGCCATGGTGATGAGTGAATTTTTCGGGATCTTTTTGATTTGTATTTCAAGCCTTTCTAAAAAATCTTTTTTCGCTCGGGGATGAGAAAAATTTCGAATATAAGAAGAAGCATAACAATAAAGACAACCGTGGCCACAGCCAGTGTAGGCAGAGAGGCTGTATTTAGCCGGGCAGGTGCAGTAGTTATTTTTCCAAGGGTCAAAGGGAGTTATTAAGGGCATAATTATATTATAACACGAGGAATTTAGAAGGGTTGCGTTAATTGGTTGCGGTTACGCAACTCGTCACGGTTGCGTTATGCGTTATTCGTCACTTAAAACGCAACGTATAACAATAAACGTAACGAGGAGTGAAGCCTCCCCGAAGGGGGTCGCGCAACTGCAATCGTATGACGCTTAACCAGGGTGGAAAAAAGTATATTTTATATGGAAATTAATCATTGACCCGTTATTTTTTCGAGTTATTATTAATAACACAGATATTAGTGGATTAGTATGCCGCCTGTAGTCCATCTGCGCTAATTTGTGCAAAAGGGAGAGGAGATTATGGAAAGACAAATAAAATTTCAAGGCGCACCCTTAACGCTTGTCGGCAGGAATTTAAAATTAAATACATCTGCTCCCAATTTTAAAGTTGTTTCTACGGATTTAAAAGAAGTGGTTCTTAAAGATTTTACCGGCAAGGTAAAATTAATCACTTCTTTTCCTTCATCAGACACCCCGGTTTGCGATTTACAAGTTAAAGAATTTAACAAAAAAGCTATAACATTTTCCAAAGATGTGGTTGTACTAGGCATAAGCAAAGACCTTCCGTTTGCGCAGAAAAGATTCTGCGATTTAAACGGCATTAATAATGTAGTGACTCTTTCTGATTGCAGGTTTTCTTCTTTTGGTGTAAATTACGGCTTATTGATAAAAGAATTGAATCTTTTAGCAAGAAGCATTTTGATTTTGGATAAAACAAACACGTTAAGATATATACAGTTAGTTGAGGAATTAACCAGCCAGCCTGATTATGATAGCGCTTTGGTTGAGCTCAATAATATATTAAAAAATCCGCAAAGCGCGATAAAGGAAGATGAATCCAGGCATTGCAAGCCCTGCGAAGCAGGCGCCGGCTTGCTAAAGAAAGAAGAAATCGATAAATTAATTGCCCAATATCGCAATTGGCAAATAGTTGATGACAAAAAATTAGTTAAAGAGTTTAAATTCAAAGATTTTATCGAGGCCAAATACTTTCTTGATCTTGTTTCGATTATCGCCGAAGAACAAGGCCACCACCCCAACCTTACTTTAATTTATAATAAATTAAAAATTACGCTGACAACACACGCCGCAGGCGGCCTTACTGTGAATGATTTTATAATGGCAAAAATAATTGACGAATTAAATTAATAGTAATCCACGAAACCATGAACAATTTAAAAAGAGCAGCAAAAAGTATTCAAGAGGCAAAAACCATAGCGATTTCCTCGCATATAAATCCTGATGGCGATTCTATCGGCTCATTACTTTCTCTTGGTTTAGGCCTTGAAAGTATCGGTAAGCATGTGTGTATGCTTAGCCAGGATGGTGTGCCAAAGAAATATAGAAAACTTTATGGCGCAAACCGTATTAAGAATACAACGGATAAAAAATATGATCTAGCAATAGCCGTTGATTGCGGGACAAAAGAGCTCCTCGGAAAAAATTTCGAAAAAGTATTTAAGCAGGCAAAAAAAACATTAGAAATTGACCACCATGAATTTAGAATTCCTTTTGGAGATATTTCTTTAATTGATACAAAAGCCGCAGCCGTAGGCGAGCTTATTTTTTTGCTGCTTGGTGAATTGAAAGTAAATATAACAAAGCATGTTGCTGAAAGTATACTTACTTCCCTTATCGTTGAAACCGATTCTTTCCGCCTGCCTAAGGTGAGGGCGTTTACTTTTAAAGTTTGTGAGCATCTTCTGGACAGAGGCGTGGATTATTATAAACTTGCTGATATGATTTTCTGGTCAAAAAATAAAAAGGCAGCTATACTTTCCGGTATTTGTCTCTCCCGCTGTAAGTTTTTAAGTAATGGTTCACTTGCCTGGTCAATTATCCGTAAAAATGATTTTGCTAAGATAAAAGGTGAGGATGAAGATGTTGATACGGTGGCGGATGAAATACGTTCTATACAAGGCGTTAAGATTGCGGTTTTTTTTAGAGAGAATAGCCATAAAACTTTCAGGGTGAGTTTACGCTCAAAAGAAAAAATAAATATTGCTAAACTTGCTGAGAGCTATGGCGGCGGTGGGCATTTTGACGTTGCCGGCTGTAAGATTCCTAATAATCAAAAAGCCGTATCCGAATTACTTTCCCGGGCTGGAGCATTGCTTTCATAGGTTATAAAAACTATGATTAAATTTAGGCTCTACAACTTAATTATTTATACCGGTATTTTGACGTTTTGTTTTATGCTGACGACTTTTATTATTGGCATGTTCTTTTTTAACCTTACGTTGCATCTCTGGTCAGCCAGCTTAACGGTTTTGTTTGCGTGTTTGCATGGAGGATTGGTTTTATACAAGTATATAAAAATTAGAAGAAACCGGAGGGCGCTATGAAATTTATTTTGTTATTAACCTGTTCTTTTTTGTATATGTTTTCGGCATTTGCCCACCCGCCTCAAAAAATAGATATAACGCAGAGGGATAAAGTTATAAGCGTTACAGTAACTCACAACGTTAAGGATCCCGCCACGCACTATATAAAACTTATAGAGGTAGAAGTAAACGGCAAGAAAATAATTAATCAAGAATTTTCCCTGCAAACAGGTAACGTTCAGAAAGTAACCTATTTGATTCCTGATTTGAAAAATGGCGATACCCTGGAGGTTGATGCTGATTGTAATCAGTTTGGAGATTTAAAGCAGCAAATACAGATAAAATAACAAAGGAGGCTAAATGGCTAAATATAAGTGTATAGTTTGCGGGTATATTTATGATCCGGAGCTTGGTGATCCTGACGGAGGAATCGCTCCTGGTGTGCCTTTTGAAAAGCTTCCGGATACGTGGCTTTGTCCGGTTTGTGGCGTGGACAAGAGTCAATTTGAAATAGTGAAATAAAATATGGTTAAAATTGCAGAAAATATCTATTGGACGGGTTATATTGACTGGAAGCTTAGAAGCTTTCACGGTTATTCCACGCCTTCCGGTTCAACCTACAACGCCTACCTGATTCTTGATGACCAGCCAACTTTAATCGATACGGTAAAGCATTATGGTTTCGATGAGATGTTTGAGAGGATAAAAGAAGTCATCGAGCCGTCAAAAATAAAATATATAATTTCCAATCATACTGAGATGGATCATTCCGGCTCAATCGGCAAACTGCTTGAGCATTGTCCTAACGCCGAAGTGGTTTGCTCACCTAAAGGAGAAGAGGGCTTAAAGAAACATTTTCCAGCTGCAAGCTATAATTGGAAATTCAAGGTTGTTAATTCCGGCGATAGTTTAAAAATTGGCAAACGTAATCTTAAATTTTTTCTTATGCCGATGGTGCATTGGCCGGATTCAATGGCAACTTACAGCGAGAGTGATTCGATTCTATTTCCCAATGATGCTTTTGGCCAGCATTACGCGTCAAACGAGCGTTTCACGGACGAAGCCGGAGAAGACATCGTTATAAAAGAAGCAACAAAATATTACGCCAATATTGTTATGCCCTATGGCAGCCAGGTGCTTAAAGCATTTGAGGCGATAAAAGATATTAAAATCGATATGATTTGCCCTTCCCATGGATTGATCTGGAGGAAGAAAGAGACAATAGAAAAAATAATAGGGCTTTATAAAAAATGGGCAAATTATGAGCCGGGGAAATCAGTGGTAATCGTTTATGACACGATGTGGCATTCTACTGAAAGCCTCGCAATAAAATTGTATGAGCTGCTTGATAAAGAAGAAATTGACGTAAAACTTTTTAATCTGCAAAATGCCCATATTTCCGATATCATCGCAGAAGTTATTTCGGCAAAGGTTTTAGCTATCGGCAGCCCGGTTTTAAATAACAAAGTGTTACCAACGATGGGAGCTTTCCTTACTTATTTAAAGGGCCTTAAGCCGAAAAACAGATTTGGTTTTGTTTTTGGTTCTTACGGCTGGGCAAAAGTCGCATTTAAAGAGCTTGAAGATTCTTTGAAGGAAGCAGGAATGGAATTAATCGGTGAAGGTAGTTATGTAAATTATGTTCCAACGCCGGAAGATTTAGATAGTTTAAAGGGAGTGGTTTTAAAAATAAAAGGCTTAGTGGGCAATTAGCTGTTTTTATTGGTTGGGTTAATCGGTTGCGGTTGCGCAGCTCGTATCGGTTGCGTTATACGTTCATCGTCATTTAAAACGCAACCGTAAGACGAAAAACATATAATTAATATAATGGTTTAATCCAAAAGGAGGCAATAAATGACAAATATATTCAGCCCGCAGGAAATTTTACGTATCGCAGTAAAAGTTGAGGAGAAAGGCAAAAAATTATACGAAATTCTTGAAAAAAAATCCAGTGATAAAAAAGTCACAAATCTGTGGAAATATTTAAAAGAGCAGGAAGAAATCCACAGAAAAACTTTTCAGGATATGCTTGATGGGATAGGGGATTATGTCGTGGCTGAAGTTACGCCCGGAGAATATGGAGCTTACATTAAAGCGATTGCTTCCGGATATATTTTTACCGTGGAACTTATGGAGAAAAAAATAAATGAAAGTTTTGCTTCTGATTTAGAAGCGGTTGAATTCGGCTTGTACATAGAAAAAGAATCCATACTTACCTATTCGGCTTTACGGGAGTATATAACACTTGAGAAGCAGCCGGTTTTAGATAAGGTTATCGTTGAAGAGAAAGAACATTTGATTAAGTTGATGCTGTTAAGAGGAGAGATTAAGAAGAGGTAATTACCCCGCCTCACAGAAGAGGCTGAAAAATTATCTTTGATAATTTTTCAGCGTTTGAGCGGGGTTAATTCGCACTAGCATTTTTCCTTCGCCACTATGGGCTCGAAAAAATGCTGTGCTCATTAAGGAGGTTCATAAATGGATATAAAAATTTATTCCACTCCTACGTGCCCATATTGTAAGCTTGTAAAACAGTACCTGTCATCAAAAGGGCAAAGTTACGAAGATATCGATGTTTCGCAAGATAAAACCGCTCTTGATGCAATGGTAAAACTTTCCGGCCAGATGGGCGTTCCGACAGTAGTTATTAACGGGCAAGTTGTTGTGGGTTTTGACAAAAACCGCATTAATGCGCTTCTGGGCACGGAAGATGTAAATCCAGAATGATACTCAATATTTGTCATTAAAAATAACCATGCCTCTTTATAGCTACCAGTGTAAAAAGTGTTTGGAAAAATTTGACTTGCTTGTGGGAATGAATCAGGACAAACAGGATTTAAAATGCCCGAAATGTTCCAGCAGGGATATTGAAAAACAGTTTGCGTCTTTTGCTATTTCCGGCGGTTCAAGCGGCGGGCATTCGTGTGGTTCTTGTTCCAGCGGAAACTGTTCCAGTTGTCATTGAAAACATATGAAGATATACGATTTAATAATTATCGGTGCGGGTCCGGCGGGAATTACCGCGGCAGTTTACGCGGCAAGAAAGAAAATTGATTTCATGGTTTTAAGTAACGACATTGGTGGCCAGACTGCCTGGAGCGGCGATATTGAAAATTATACCGGGTATCAATTTATTACCGGCCCGGAGCTTACCTTGAAATTTGAAGAACACATGAAATCATTTTCCGCGCCGCTTAATACCCCGGAAGCAGCAAGCGAAATAAAAAAAGAAGGCAAGTTTATAAAAATAATAACCAACAAAAATGAATATATTTCCAAAACATTAATTATCGCAAGCGGTAAACGGCCGAGAATGCTTAACATCACCGGCGAGAAAGAGTTTAAGAATAGAGGGGTTACTTACTGCGCGACTTGCGATGGCCCATTGTTTAAAGAAAAAAATGTTGCTGTCATCGGAGGGGGTAATTCCGCTTTGGACGCGGCATTGCAGTTAATGAAATTTTGTCCAAAAGTTTACATTGTAAATGTCGCGCCGCAACTTACCGGTGATCCAATAATGATTGAGAAGATTGAAGCGGCAGCTAATGTGGAAATATGGAACAGTTCAAAAATGAAAGAGATTTCCGGAGAAAAATTTGTCAGAAGTATTTCTCTGGAAAAAGAAAATAAAATTTACACACTTAATGTTGAGGGCGTATTTATTGAAATAGGGCTTGTGCCAAACTCTGATTTTGATAGAATAACCGGCCATAACGAGCTTGGAGAGGTCATTATTGATTCCCGTAACAGCACAAATATCGAGGGCATCTTTGCCGCGGGAGATGTTACTAACGTTTTGGAAAAACAAATTATTATCGCCTGCGGTGAAGGCTCAAAAGCCTGTCTTTCGGCATTCAGGTATTTATCAACACATAAATGGTAATGATAATGCGAATTATCCCCGAGCGAAGCAAGGGGGTAGTATAATAAACTTATGCAGCTCATACTTTACGGCGTACTAGCTTCTTTTCTTGCCGGCCTTGCCACTTCCATAGGCGCGATTCCGGTATTCTTTGTGCACAAGCTGAATAAAAAAATATATTCGGCAATGCTCGGGTTCGCCGCAGGGGTAATGCTTGCGGTAAGTTTTTTCAGTTTGCTTCTTCCTGCCTTGGCTAAAGGAAATATTTATCAGGTAATTTTTGGTTTCGTCCTCGGCGTTGTATTTTTGGAGTTAGCAGACAAATTCATACCCCATCAGCATTTCATGGGCGGCATAGAAGGGCATGCTTCTCGTTTAAAAAGAATCTTTCTTTTTGTTTTGGCTATTTCCATACATAATTTCCCTGAGGGTTTGAGCGTTGGCGTGGCTTTTGGCGCCGGTGATATTAAAAAAGCTTTAGCAGTTACTATCGGTATTGCCGCGCAGAATATTCCTGAAGGGACCGCGGTTGCGCTTCCTTTGAGAAGCCAGGGTTATTCCAAGAGAAAAAGTTTCCAGATTGCTTTTCTTACCGGAATGATTGAGCCTATCGGCGGCTTGCTTGGCGTAACACTGGTGGTCCTTTTTACAAATATTATGCCGCTGGCTTTGTCCTTTGCTGCCGGATGCATGCTTTATGTTATCAGCGGTGAAATTATTCCTGAATCGCATCGCGAGGGTTTTGGTAAAATCGCAACCATCTGGCTTGTGGCTGGCTTTACGGTAATGATGGTGTTGGAAAATATATTTAAATAATATGAAAGAATTAAATGGTGATATTGTAAATTTTTTGGAAAAGCAAGGGTTTGCTATTGTTTCTACCCTTGATCTTTGCGGAAGCATACACTGCGCGGCAAAAGGGATCGTGGGCATAGAAAAAAAAGGAAAAGTGTACTTAATAGATTTGTATAAAGGAAAAACTTTTGAAAATTTGCAAAAAAGTTCCACTATCAGCATCACCGCTGTGGACGAACACTTATTCATCGGCTATACATTAAAGGGAAAAGCAAAAATAGTAGATAGAGATAAAATAAAAAGCCATATTATAAAAGCCTGGGAAGAAAGAGTAATCCAAAGAATCTCCAAACGGCTGATAAAGAGTCTTAAGGATTACAAAAAATCACAAAATCATCCTGAAGCAAAATTTCCTCATCCGCAATATCTTATAGAGATTGACGTTAATGATATTGTTGACCTTGCGCCTGCCCACTTAAAAAGAACGAAATAGCTATAATTTTCAAGCCTTGCAAGTATAATTAATTTTACAAAGCAAGCCCAAAGGTTAGTAAAATCAGCATTTTTTTTAAATTTCTGCTTGATTTTTTTCATCAGATAATAGATACTAATTATTACGCATAATATTAATATTTTTGGCTAATTGGGTTAAAACATGGCAAATGCTGTAGAAAAATGGATTGATGAGGTCGCGCGGTTAACTGAACCGAAACAAATTTATTGGTGTGATGGTTCAGAAGAGGAAGCGCGCCGCCTGGTTGAGAAAGGCATTAAAGAAGAAACAATTGATGGTAAACCAATATTTTATGAATTAAATCATAAAAATTGGCCAAACAGTTATCTGCATAGAAGCCATCCTTCGGATGTTGCCCGTACGGAAAATCTTACCTTTGTTTGCCATTCTAATAAAGAAAACGCGGGCCCCAACAATAATTGGATGGCTCCGGCAGAGGCAAAAACTTTAATGACCGGTTTAAGCAAGGGTGCTATGCGCGGCAGGACAATGTATGTTTTGCCGTTTGTCATGGGCAACCCGGATTCGCCATTTGCGAAATTCTGCGTTCAGGTTACGGATATAAGTTATGTCGCGGTGAGCATGCGCATTATGACGCGCATGGGTTCTGATGTGCTCACGCGTATCGGCAATCGTTTGGATTTTATAAAAGGATTACATTCAATCGGTGATCTTAATCCTGAGCATCGCCGCATCATGCATTTTCCTGAAGAGAATCTTATTTGGAGTATTGGTTCGGGCTACGGAGGAAATGCGCTCCTTGGCAAGAAATGTATTTCTCTAAGGCTTGCCTCCTGTATGGGATTTCGCGAAGGATGGCTTGCCGAACATATGATTGTTATCGGCGTTCAGGATCCGCAAGGAAATGTAAACTACCTTGTTGCAGCGCTTCCTAGCGCTTGCGGTAAAACGAATTTGGCTATGATGAGGTCAGCTTTGCCGGGATATAAAATCTGGACACTTGGCGATGATATAGCCTGGCTCCGAGTAGGTGAGGATGGAAGGCTCTGGGCGACCAATCCGGAAAACGGGTTTTTCGGCGTTGCTCCAGGAACAGCTGAAGGCACTAACCCGACAATGATTGACACCCTAAAAGCCGGCACATTTTACCCCACACTTTTTACAAACACGGCATTAAACGCTGACACCAATGAGCCATGGTGGGAAGGCGTTTCTAAAGATTATCCGGCGAATCTGATTGATTGGCAGGGAAATAAATTTGTTGCCGGTGAAGGCAAACCTGCCGCGCATCCGAATTCACGTTTCACGGTTTCCATAAAACAATGCCCGACATTATCGGACGAAGTTAATAACCCCAGAGGTGTGCCGATTTCAGGAATTATCTTAGGCGGCCGGCGTTCATCGCTTATGCCTTTGGTCTATGAAAGTTTTGATTGGACGCACGGCGTATTCTGTGGGGCAATGATGGGTTCGGAAACTACAGCTGCTGCTCAGCATAAAGTCGGCCAGTTGCGCAGAGACCCAATGGCAATGCTTCCTTTTTGCGGATATAATATGGGTGATTATTTTGGCCACTGGTTAAAAATCGGCAAAAAATTAAAAAATCCTCCCAAAATTTTCTTTATTAACTGGTTCCGTAAAGATGTTAACGGAAAGTTTCTTTGGCCGGGTTTTGGCGAGAACATCCGTGTTCTTAAATGGATAGTTGAACGCACAAAAAATAAGGCTGAGGCAACCGAGACCCACATTGGTTTGACCCCGAGCCTTTCAAGTTTTGAAACGGAAGGCCTCAATGTGCCTCCGGAAAATATTAAAAAAGTATTTTCCATAGATGAAGGAATGTGGGATGCTGAACTTAAAGATGCGAAAGAATTTTTTGAGAAATTTGGCAAGCACATGCCGAAAGAGTTTCACCGGGAGTTCGATATTTTAGAGAAGAAATTAAAAGGCTAGCACGAAAAATGGGCAAAGCGATTCTCTCGACAAATTTTCCCGATTTAAAACTTTTCCGCAAAGGAAAAGTGAGAGATGTTTATGAGGCCGGCGACAACCTGCTGGTTATTTCTACCGACAGGATTTCTGCTTTTGATGTAATTCTCCCCAACGCGATTCCGGATAAAGGAAAAATATTAAATAAAATTTCTGTTTTCTGGTTTGACTTCACAAAAAATCTCATTCCTAACCACTTAATAACCGACAATGTTGATGAATATCCGGAAAATTTAAAAAAATATAAAGAAATACTTTCCGGCCGTTCAATGCTGGTTAAAAAAACCAAAGTCATTCCTTTTGAATGCGTGGTGCGCGGCTATCTTGCCGGTTCAGCAGAAAAAGAATATAAAAAAAGCCAAAGCATTTGCGGTATCAAGCTTCCGGCAGGCCTCAAAGAAAGCGATAAATTGCCGGAACCGATATTTACTCCTTCAACCAAGGAAGAGCGTGGCCATGATTTGAATGTCAGCCTTTCTTATATGGATGATAAGCTGGATAAAAAAACCAGTGATTTTGTAAAAGCCGTCAGCCTTAAAATTTATAAAACTGCCGCCGAGTATGCTGAGAAAAAAGGAATAATTATTGCCGATACTAAATTTGAATTTGGCATTGCCGGTAAAGAAATAATTCTGATTGATGAAGTGTTGACACCTGACTCATCCAGGTTTTGGCCCAAATCCGATTATAAGCCGGGCAGGGCTCAAGGCAGTTATGATAAGCAATTTGTGCGTGATTATCTTGAATCCATAAACTGGGATAAAAACCCTCCTGCCCCAAATCTCCCCGATGACGTGGTTAAGAAAACCTCAGAAAAGTATAAAGAAGCTTTAAGAGTGCTTTCCGGCATCACTTTATAAAAAAATATGTGAGAGGATGTAACGGATGATTTTATCCGTTGCATCTGCAACAATCCGTGACATTCGCGTAGACACTTATGACGCAAATTAGCGAAAATAATAGTAATTCCAAAAAGGGGCTTGCGGCGATGAAGTTTGTCTTCCGTTCCCTGCGCTACCGCAATTACCGGCTTTTTTTCAGCGGGCAAATTATCTCGCTTATCGGCACCTGGATGCAAACAATTGCCATGAGCTGGATTGTTTATCGCATCACCAGTTCCCCTTTGGCTCTGGGGGTGGTTGCGTTTTCCAGCCAGATATTTAATTTTATTTTAGGCCCGTTCATGGGCGTTTTTGTCGACCGCTACAACCGCCGGAATATCCTGATCATTACCCAGATACTTTCTATGCTTCAGGCATTTATTCTTTTTTTTCTGGTTACTAAAGGCCTCTTGGTTGTCTGGGAGATAATAGTTTTGAGTATGTTCCTTGGTATCATAAACTCATTTGATGTACCGGCGCGCCATTCATTCGTTGTCGATATCGTTGAAAAAAAAGAAGACCTGGGCAATGCCATCGCGCTTAATTCTTTTATGTTTAATATCGCGCGTTTAATCGGGCCGTCAATTGCCGGAATAATTATCGCGTTTGCCGGGGAAGGTTCCTGTTTCTTGATTAACGGTTTAAGCTACATTGCGGTTATTATCGCGCTTTTGATTATGAAAATTAAACCAAAAAATATTAAAAAATCAGAAGGGGCTATTCTTCATGAATTAAAGCAGGGCCTTAAATATGCTTTTGGTTCGGTTCCGATAAAATCAATACTTTTACTTACCAGCATCACCAGTTTGATGGGAATGTCTTATGCGATACTCATGCCGGTTTTTGCCGTGCATATTTTTGGCGGTGGCCCGCAGGATTATGGATTTTTAATGGGCGCGGTTGGAGTAGGGGCATTGCTTGGCACAATTTATCTTGCCTCACATACAAGCATAGTAAGTTTAACTAAAAAAATAACTGTCGCTTCAGCTGTATTTGGCGCAAGCTTAATTATTTTTTCTTTATCGAAAAATTTATGGTTCTCAGTTTTAGTTTTAACCGGTATTGGTTTTAGTATGCTGGTTCAGCTTGCTTCAAGTAACACAGTTTTGCAGACAATAATTGACGATGATAAACGCGGAAGAGTAATGAGTTTATACACCATGGCCTTTATGGGTGTCAGCCCTTTTGGAAGTTTGCTTGCCGGGGCCCTGGCAAGTAGAATCGGCGCGCCGAATACTTTAATTATCGGCGGGGCATCCTGCATTTTTGGTTCATATCTTTTTGCGCGCACGGAACATTTTTTAAAAAGGGCGGTTTTAGCAGCACGTTTTTAAATAGTTGAACCCAGATTTATTTCTTTATAATAGCCCTATTTAAGGTATAATTCAAAGCGATATGCAAGTTTGGATATATAGTTTAGCCAGTGTAATTATTGTCAGCCTTCTTTCGTTAATCGGCGTTATCACTCTTGCCTTAAAAAAACAAATCCTTCAGAAAATTTTACTTTTTTTGGTTAGCTTTGCTGTTGGAGCGCTTTTTGGCGATGCCTTCATCCATCTTTTACCTGAAGCCTTTGAAGAGTTGGGAGCGAATCTTACAACTTCACTTTATATTATTTTAGGGATTGTAATTTTTTTCATTCTGGAAAAATTTATCCGCTGGCACCACTGCCACGCGCCTGCGCATGAGCATCAATGGAAACCGGTAGTTGCCTTAAACCTCCTTGGTGATGGCGTGCATAATTTTATCGACGGCTTAATTATCGGCGCAACTTATTCTGTGAGTATCCCGCTTGGCATTGCCACAACACTTGCCGTAATCCTGCATGAAATTCCTCAGGAGATAGGGGATTTTGGTGTGCTTATTCACGGAGGAATGTCGATAAAGAAAGCCTTGTTTTTTAATTTTCTTTCCGCGATAACTTCAATTTTGGGCGCGGTGTTCGCGCTTATCGTGGGTTCACATATGAAAGGTTTTACTGCCGCCCTTGTTCCAATAACTGCTGGAGGATTTATTTATATCGCCGGTTCCGACCTTATCCCCGAACTTCACGATGGCTGTGATGTAAAAGTTTCCAACGCG
>Ga0172381_10003917_pt1 | contig 15572 bp, 17 predicted proteins | sample Leawel6488metaG_FD_119754 | JGI IMG/M metagenome (GOLD analysis project Ga0172381, IMG submission 119754) | Leachate microbial communities from a municipal landfill in Southern Ontario, Canada - Leachate well 64-88 metaG | ecosystem: Engineered > Solid waste > Landfill > Unclassified | place...
CGTCCCAAGCTTTCTGCGAAGTTGTATAAAGCTTATATTTCATAATTATTTTTTCTTCTCATGACCATTCTCCGTCAACAGTTTTTTAATCGCCGGGATTGCTTTTTCCGCTGCTTGCTCGCCGATTTTAATTAAACGATCAGCGACCTCTTTGGTAAAATATTTTCCTAAACCCTGGACTTTAATAATCGGAGAAGTATCGGGGGAAATAATTATATCAGCCGCGCGCACGTCTATTTGAGCTAAATTATACATCGCGATTCTCGTCGAGCGTAACATAATATTCGGCATAGTAAACTTACGTTCTACAAATTCATTCTTATGATATAGGTTAACGCCGATAACAATATCCGCTCCCATTTTACGAACCAAATCGCAAGGAACCGGACTGCTTAAACCGCCATCAACCAATAATTTGCCCTGGTGGGGCACCGGTTTAAAAATTAGGGGGACGGACATGCTGGCTCGAGTCGCTAAAGCTAAGTTACCGGTCTTAAAAATAAACGGCTGGCCGCTAGTCAAATCAGTTGCTACAATTCTCAAGGGAATTTTCGCCGCCGAAAAATTACGATGATATAAACTCTTTTCTAAATAAGTCGTTAGCTTGCTACCGTTAATAAAACCGCCAGTGAGACTCAACTCAAAAAACATCGGCAAGCTATCTAAAGGACGCGATAGAGTTTCGTGCTCAAAACGCTTAATATCTTTAGTTAGCGCATAATAGGCCGCGACCCAAGCGCCGATACTGGAGCCGCTTAGATAATCAACCGGAATATTATGTTTTTCTAAAACTTTCAAGACACCGATATGCGCGAAGCCGCGATAGACGCCGGAACCGAGCGCTAAGCCGATAGTTTTACGGGATTTTATTTTTGTTTTCATAATAATGATTTTAATAACCGACAAGAAGAGTATACCATTAAACTCATATTTAAAAAATGTGGTATAATTTACGAATATGAAAAACAAAACAGTTGCTAAAGCCTTAAAGTTTGATTGGGAACCGTGGTTAAAACGGGATTTTTTCGCATTTATAATGTCCATTTTCAATGGCGGGACGTCTAAAGCTGCTTTTAGAAAAATTGGGCTGCCAGGCTGGGAAATGATATCTTTTATGTTTAATGGCGGGGAATGGTATTGGTCAGAAGATGTATATAATTTAACCGAAAAACAAATAGAAAAATGGATAAAAACACACAAGATATCAGAAATAACCGAAAGACTTGATAAATTTTATTCTAACAAAAAAACAAGGATTCTTAAATTAGTGGAAGAGCCTGGGACTGACACCAAAAAAAAATTACTAGAAACGTTAAATATTTTAAAAGAAGACTCAACTTATATTTGGACGGCCCACCTTTTAGAACATTGCTTACTGACTAAAATCAAAAAGGAATCAAAAAAATATATAAAAACTAACATTGATAAATTTATCGGCGATGCCTCTTATCCGGAGAAAAAGAATAAATTAGAACAAATGGAAGACGAAATCAGAAAAGGAACAGACCCTAAAATTATAGCTAAAGAATATGGTTGGATGAGAGCACGTGAAGGGTTTGCTCGTGGGTATACTGTCGCCGAAATTATAGATTACGCTAAAACATTAAAAAAACCCAATCAACACCTTTACCCAGCGATACCGAAACCACTTAAAAAATTAATAAGTGAAGCGCGCGAACTTGTCTACTTTCGTACCAGACGAACTGATATTTTATATGAATTTTTCTTTTTAGCTCGCCCTATTATTGAAGCGATGGCAAAAAAATATAATATTAATTTTAAAGACTTAAAATGTTATACCGCTCATAGCTTAGTAAACGGCCGGCTAAAAAAATATTCTAAAGACTTTGGTTGTGTAAGTTATAAAGAAAATCTATTCTTTTTTAATAAACCATTTAAGTTTTCATCGTCAAAAACTAACAACAGCGAAAGCCGGACGGAGGTTAAGGGAACAATTGCTCAAACCGGGATTGTTAGAGGGACAGCCAAGGTAGTCTTTAAAGTTAGTGAATTAGAAAAGGTAAAAAGGGGTGATATTCTTATTACTTCTATGACGGCACCTAATTTCCTGCAAGCCATGAAACTCTCGGCCGCCTTCGTAACTAACGAGGGTGGATTAACTTGCCACGCGGCAATTATCGCTCGCGAGATAAAAAAGCCCTGCATCATCGGAACAAAAATTGCCACTAAAATATTTAAAGACGGGGACTTGATAGAGGTGGATGCTAATAGGGGGATAGTAAAGTTATTAAAAAGATAATATTTGCCTAAGTTTTATTTTAAAAATACTCCAATAAAGTTGGAGTATTTTTATTACGTAGTCTTAAAGTCTGAGATTTCTCAAAATAAGGTCTTATAATATAATTATGGTTGTTTGACCTTATTCTTAAAATAAAGTATCATATCAATATAAATTGATTATAAACATATGAAAGCAAAATGCTGTACAAATAAAAAGCTAACGACGGAGTATACTAACCTCGCCAAGTTCTTAAGAATAATCGGCGACGATAACCGCTTAAGGATTCTATGTCTGTTAAAAAATGGGGAGCGTTGCGTTTGCGAAATTTTTCCTAATCTGGACTTGGCACAGAATCTCGTTTCCAGTCATCTAAAAATTATGCTTGATTTTGGTTTACTGAAAATCCGGCAAGAAGGGAAAAAAAATTATTATTCTATTAACCCAGTAATTTTTAAAAAATATAACTTATCATTAACTAACTTCTTGAAAAACTATGAACAAAATTAATAGTATTCAAGTCTTGGGCTCTAGTTGCCCTAATTGTAAAAAATTATTTGAATTAACTCAAAAAGCTGTTACCGAATTAGATTTAAAAACAGAGGTTGAGTATATAACCGATATTCAAAAGATGATAGAGCTTGGCGTTATGTCTAGTCCTGTTTTGACAATAAATGGGAAGGTGGCCCTGGTTGGTCAATTGCCAAGCTTAGATAAAATTAAAGAAATAATTTCTTCCTGCAATCAAGAAGATGTTAGTCAATCGACTAGCGGCTGTTCTTGCGGAGAAAAATGCTAAATATGGATATTTTTTACCCAATACAATTCTTTGCAGACACTATAAATAATCTGATTGGGCTGACAAAGGAATCTTATCTTGGGAGTGCTGTTAATTTCTTTATATACGATACGATTAAAATTGGACTATTGCTGATTGTGATTAATTACATAATGGCAATTACTCGTTACTATTTCCCGATGGAAAAGGCCAGAGATATATTAACCAAAAAACGCTGGTTTGGCTTAAATTACTTGTTAGCTGCTGTATTGGGGATAGTAACCCCATTTTGTTCCTGCTCCTCAATACCTCTTTTTATCGGATTTATGGGGGCAGGAATACCTCTAGGAATTACTTTTTCGTTTTTAATCAGCTCTCCGCTCATAAACGAGTCTTCTCTGTATCTGTTCCCGGCCATGTTTGGATTAAAGGTAACTATTCTTTATAATTTGTTTGGCTTGGCAATCGCGATATTGGGAGGCATGTTAATCCAAAAATTGAGAGTAGAAAAATATGTGATTCCGGAATTATTGAAATTTAAATCTCGGGCACAGATTGAAATAGAAAATGGCGGCCAGAAAATGACCGCTAAACAATTAGTTAAGTATTTTTGGAAAGATGGTCTAAGTATCACTAAAAAAATTTTTCCTTATGTAGTTTTAGGCGTTGCTGTTGGTGCTATTATTCATGGTTTTGTGCCCAGCAGTTTAGTTGAACATTATCTTTCAGCGAAATCATGGTGGACTGTGCCTATGGCTGTATTACTTGGAGTTCCTCTTTATGCCAATTCGGTGAGTGTAATTCCGATTATGGAAGCGATGGTTGGGAAAGGCGCTCCCCTTGGTACTGTTTTAGCCTTTATGACAGCCATCGTAACTCTTTCTATCCCAGAGGCTCTAATCCTTAAAAAAGTAATGCGTTGGCAATTACTGGCGATTTTTTTTGGTATTACTGTTATTGGTATAATAATAATGGGATATTTATTTAATTTAATTTTGAAATAACTATGAATAAGAAAGTTTTAATTATTCCGGTGTTAATTTTAAGTATATTTATTTTTACCGGTTGTAGTTCAAATAATAATGCATCTAAGTCCTCTAGTGCAAATGGAGCTAATGCCAGCGAAACTAAATTAAAAGCAGACAAGGTCCAGGTATTCACTTTTCATGCTACTCAACGTTGTGCTATTTGCATTGCTATTGGTAAATTGTCAGGTGAGGTGGTTGAAGAATATTATCAGCCAGAATTACGTGATGGTAAAATTGAAGTTCGTGAAATAAATATTGATTTACCAGAAAATGAAGAATTAGCAGCTAAATTTCAAGCTAATGGTTCAGCTCTAAAAATTAATGCTATCTATGATGGTCAAGATCATATTATAGAAGATACGGCTGTTTGGCGTCTGACCTCAAATCCTATTCAATATAAAAGCTATTTAAAAAATAAGATTAACAACCTATTAGGAAAATAATATGGATTTAATAAATAGTCTTATCGATAACTATAATTTGCCGATATTAACGGCCTTCCTTCTAGGCATCTTAACGTCAATTAGTCCTTGTCCGTTAGCGACCAACATCACGGCCGTTGCTTTTATTTCTAAAGACATCAAAAAACCAAAACATACTATCTTATCAGGACTATTTTATACCCTTGGCCGTAGCATTAGTTATACCTTACTAGCAACGCTAATTTATCTTGGATTATCATCTTTTAAGGTCTCTGGTATTTTTCAAGGTTGGGGTGATAAAATTCTTGGTCCAGTTTTAATAATTATGGGACTGATAATGTTTAATTTTATCGAGATTAATTTAAAGACAAGTGATAAAACCGAGAAAATAAAGTTATGGCTATCTAATAAAGGTTATTTAGGTTCACTTGTCTTGGGCATGTTATTTGCTTTTGCTTTTTGTCCATACAGTGGAGTTTTATTTTTTGGTGTTTTAATCCCCTTAACTATTAAATCGACTAGTGGATTACTATTACCATCTGTTTTTGCTTTAGGCACAGGACTGCCAGTAATTATTTTTTCATTTTTAATTGCTTATAGTATGAAAACTGTGGGCAAAACTTTTAAGTCGGTGCAAAAAGTTGAAAAATGGTTAAGATACGTGGTGGCTGGAATATTTATTTTAACTGGTTTATATTATACAAAATTTTTAATTAGTTATATTTTAAATTATTGGTTATAAAAAAACAGGCCTTTTCAAGCCTATCTTTTCTTCGTAGTCTTAAAGTCTGAAATTTCTCAAAATTTTAATGAGATTATTGTAGAAATTGAAAGATGGGCGGGAATTTTGGGATAAGATAAGATGGGTTTACTTTTTGGTCAATTTATGTTAAAATGACAATATAGTTCGATAAATAAACTTAATTATAAAACTATGGGGTTATTCGGAAATAAATCAAGCGAAAATTCTTTTATAAATCAACAAAAACCGGAGGAAAAAATGGAAACAAAAAGAACTAAAGAAGAGGCTCAGCAAGAATTAATCGAAAAATTTGGGCTGAGAAAAACTTCAGACTTTCAGTTAGCCTTGCAACAAGGCAAAATTGAGTTGGCTGAAGAATGGCTAAATTACATTGTAGAAAACAAAGAGAGTTTTCCTCAATACGCATCTACCTGGGATTCCTGGTTAAGCGATCGCCAAAAAGACATTGAACTGTATAAGGGTTTAAAAGACGACGGTTCTTTGGAAAAAATGGAGCACCGCACCAAAGAAGAAGCCCAAGCCGAATTAAAAGAAAAATTTGGCTTTGCTGACACTAAAGGTTTTAGGAATGCTCTACAGAACGATGTTCAAGTCGCTGAAAAATGGCTGAACTATATTGTAGAAAACAAAATGAGTTTTCCTCAATATTTAGCCACTTGGGACAATTGGTTAAATGATCGTCAGCGAGAATTAGCTGAAGTGAAGAAATAAATTTTTATCTTCTTAACCAAAAGGACATGTATCAAACATGTCCTTTTAAATTTGTAGTCCCTAGGGGAATTTCGCCTCGCCGCGCAGTGCGCGGCTCGTTGTCCCTGACGGACCCGCTAAACGCTCGCCAGCTCGCGTTTATCGTCGCTCAATTACTCGGATTCGCTCCGCTCATCCTCGTATCTCGCTCGCCGTCTGTTCGATTCCCCTAGTTGCGAATATAAATCAAAAAAGACTCCGCATTCGCTGAGTCTTTTTTGCTTTGTAGTCCCTAGGGGAATCGAACCCCTGTTAACAGGATGAAAACCTGACGTCCTAACCACTAGACGAAGGGACCATTCAATATAAATAAGATTAAGGACATCCCTTAATCGCAAGATTATTTTATATATTTTTGAAAATCTTGTCAATCTGCCCATTGGGCACTTTCCACCCACCAGACCCCTAATTTAATGCTATAATATAATAATGAAAGAAAAAACCGAGAAAATCATCGTCCTCTCTACTGTAGCGGCTACTTCGCTATTGGCAATTTTTTGTTTGACAAAAGTAGCCCTGTCACCAAATGATCTATTTTCACCGCTCGATTTTACCAAAAATCTGTTTACAAAAAATTACGAATCAGAAACAAAAGAACAGCCGAAACTGCCGGCGACCGAGTCCAAGCCGATTACTTTAATCTTTGGCGGCGATGTCATGTTATCCCGCCACGTTAACGATCGGATGGTAAAAAATAATGATTATTCTTGGCCATTTATAAACATTGCCGAATACCTAAGCGCAGCCGATTTAACCATTGTCAATTTAGAATCGCCTTTCGCAGTAGCCAAAGATTATTCTGTTCCCACTGGCTCTTTCAGTTTCAAAGCTAACCCCGAAGCGATGGCCGGATTATTAAAATCGGGTATAGATCTTGTTTCATTAGCTAATAATCATATTTTAAATCAAGGAACGGTCGGCTTAGAAAAAACCCTGGAAATATTAAAGGCAAATAATATAAAATCTATTGGCGCCGGAGAAAATGAAACGGCGGCCCGGCAGCCGGAAATTTTCAATATTCAAAATAAAAAATTCGGCTTCTTGGCCTATGCCTATCCGGATGATAATTCAGTCGCGGCGAAAAACCGTCCGGGCGTGGCGGATATGAATCTAGAAAAAATGGCAACGGAAGTTACTGCTTTAAAAAAAGAAACGGATTTTTTAACCGTTATCATGCACGCCGGGGAAGAATATACGACTAAACCGAATAAACAGCAAATTTCTTTCGCTCATCAGGCGATAGAATCCGGCGCCGATTTAGTGATCGGTCATCACCCGCATTGGCCGCAAACCATAGAAATTTATCAAGGGAAACCGATTATTTACTCCCTCGGCAATCTAGTTTTTGATCAAATGTTTTCGGAAGAAACTAAAACCGGCTTACTGGCTAAAATAAATTGGGAAAACGGCCTAAAAGATATTGAGCTAGTACCGATAAAAATTACCGATTACGGCCAGGCGAATATTCTGGAAGATGGCCTAGAAAAAGAAACACTATTTAAAAAACTGAATCTGCCGGCCGACGGAAAGATAAAAATAACGGAATAAAATAAATCTTGATTTAAATTTTAAAAAACCTTAAGCTTATCAAATGGATAAACAAAAAACTACCATAATTTTAGCGATTGAAACCAGCTGCGACGAGACAGCCGCTTCAATAATCAAAACCGACCTTAAAACCGGCCGGCTGATTGTTTTGGCAAACATTATTTCTTCCCAAATAGAAATTCATAAAAAGTATGGCGGCGTCGTCCCAGAAGTAGCGGCGCGCGAACATGTTTTAAATATTTTACCAGTTGTTAACGAAGCGCTAACAAAATCGAAAATAAAACCACAGCAATTAACAGCCATCGCCGTTACCAAAGGTCCCGGCCTAATTACTTCCCTAATTACCGGTATAGAAACCACTCGGACATTGGCTTACGCCTGGGACAAACCGATTGTCGAAGTCAATCACATTGAAGGCCATATCTATTCTAATTTCATTAATCCCGCTTCGCCGATTAAATTCCCTGCTATAATTCTAACCGTTTCCGGTGGCCATACGACTTTATTATCAATGAACAAGCTGGGAAAAATAAAAATTATCGGCGAAACGCGCGATGACGCGGCGGGCGAAGCTTATGACAAAGCCGCCAAGATGTTAGGACTGGGTTATCCGGGCGGACCGATTATTTCCCGTTACGCGGCCGAGTATAAAGAAGCACTGGATAAAAAATCTGGCGGAAAAAGTTCCCTCTCGCCGAACAAAATAGATTTACCGCGGCCGATGCTTAATTCAGCTGATTCTGATTTTTCTTTTTCCGGCCTGAAAACCGCCTTATTATATAATTTACAAAAAGATCAAAACTGGAAAAAAAGAATCCCGGAATACTGCTATGAATTTCAACAAGCGATTATTGAAGTTCTGATCGGCAAAACAATAAAAGCGGCTAAAAAAATTAAAGCACAAACCGTGATGTTAGCCGGTGGTGTCAGCGCTAACCGAGAATTACGGGAGCAGATGGCGGCCGCCGTTAAAGATAAGCTGCTAAAGATTAATTTTCTCATTCCGGCACACGAATATACAACCGATAATGCAGCCATGGTAGCCGCGGCGGCGATTTACAAGCTTAAACGACAGAAGCCGAGTTTGTTCAGCCGGTTAAGAGTTGATCCTAGTTTACAACTCAAATAAGATAGGTTAAAATTCAAATACTGAAAATTAGCGAAGTGGCTGGATGGCGAAGTGGTCTAACGCTGCAGTTTGCAAAACTGCCATTCGTGGGTTCGACTCCCACTCCAGCCTCAATAAAATAGAACCGTCTTTTGATGGTTCTATTTTATTACGGTTAGAAGGGAGTCGAACAGGTCAGAAGCGAGACTAGCCCGAGCCGCTATTCTGAGCGGCAAGGGTGTAGGCGAGCGTCGCTAAGCATCCGGGGGATGCTTAGCGCTGACCCAGGACAAGTGAGCTTTTCGGAACCTGCTTGCCGGCAGGCAGGGGAAAGCGAGCGCGATAACTTCCACTCCAACTTTAAAATAAAAAAGGGGGAGAACATTGTCTCCCCAGAACTATACTAATCACCAAAGTACCCAAATTTATCTAATGCACTATCGCTGATAACAGCTTCTTTCAGCCATTCGGCTGCTATCTCAATCATTTCTCCGGAAAAAACATTATTTGATCCGTAAAATCCTTCTCTGAGACGATAGTGGACATCTGTTTGCTTGTCTTCAACAAGCTCTACGTGTATCTTTGGCGCATTGCCAAAATCAACACAAATTCTTACACTAGTAGTTTGGTCCCTTAATTGAAAATAAATTTCTTCAAGCTGAGGCGCAATACCTTTTCGATTATTACCTTCTTTGAAAAAGTCATTTACAGACTCAACCCAAGATTCAATTTCATTATCACGAAGTTTTGTTTGGAGTTCTTGTTTAAAAGTCTCCTGGAGTGATAGCAAATAGTTCCAATATATCACCCACAAATCAAATTCCAGAACTTGATTTTTGTCCATTAATTGTTTAGCTGTCATTTTTCTCTATTTTTTTGTTTGTGTTATTTTGTTTTTAAAGTAATAAAATAATTTACCACGTTTAAAGAAAAATATCAAGACTAATTAAAAAATAACTATTCAAACTAGCTAGATTCAACTATCCCACCAAAAAATGCTCGCGCCTAAAAATACCCCAAAATCTGTGGATAACCTGTGTTTCTTGTGTATAAAAGTTAATTTTAAGTCTAAACTATCCTAGACTTAAACTCTAAAAAAACCGATTATAACCAATAAATTATATTAAAATTAGCCAAAAAATTAAATATACTAGTATTTAAGTCCACAATAGTTGACCCCTACTTTTAAAAGTGCTATAATATAGTTAGTTATTTAACTGATTCTAATTCCGTTGCCGGCACTAACACGGCAAAGAATTAATTACTGAGTAGATTACATCGTGCTAATAAAAAGCAATAAAGTTTGATAAAAATCAAAAAAGAAATTTTTATTAGATCTTATTAAAAATTAGCAAAAATCATAAAAAGATCTAAAATCTGCTAAGAATCGGTAAATTTTGCCCTTTAAGTTAGTAAAGAGCTCAATCCCTGTAAAGGGATGAGGCTCAGAACTCGGCCCAAAATTATAATTTTTTATTATATAATAAAAAGTGGCCCGTTCTGGGCCTCTTTTTATTTTAGGAAAGTATGCTATATTAGAGCCATATGTCATTATCAATCGGTATCGTCGGCCTACCTAACGTCGGCAAATCAACTTTATTTAATTTATTAACCAAAAAGGGCGTCGAAGCAGCTAATTATCCTTTTTGCACCATCGATCCGAACGTCGGCGTCGTTAAGGTGCCCGATTCTCGCCTTGATAAGCTGGCGGAAGTGTCCAAGCCGGCTAAAATTATCGCGACGACGATTGAGTTCGTCGATATCGCCGGTCTGGTCGCCGGTGCCAGCCAGGGCGAAGGTCTGGGAAACAAATTTTTGGCTCATATTAGAGAATGTAACGCTATCTGCGAAGTCGTGCGGGACTTTAAGGATGAGAATGTTATCCATGTCGACGGTCGGGTAGATCCGGCTAGCGATAAGGAAACTATCAATACCGAATTAATTCTCGCTGATTTGGCGACCGTTGAAAAGCGCTTAGATAAAACTCGCCGGGAAGCCAAGAGCGGCGGTAAAGAATTAAAAGCAAATCTGCTAATATTAGAAAGAATATACGAGCATTTGGCGGCTGGAAAAGCGGCTCGTGACCTGGAATTCAATGAGGAAGACCTCGTTTTTGTTAAAGAATTAAGCCTTTTAACTATAAAACCAATTATTTATCTACTCAACATAGACGAAAAACATAGCGGCGATGTTCTGCCCGGAACTAAAGAGAATGTTTTAAAAATTAATGTAAAATTAGAGGAAGAAATAATTAATCTACCGACCGAAGAGCAGGCCGAATACATCAAAGAGCTGGGACTAGAGCAAAGTGGCTTAGACAAGCTGATTCAAAGCGCCTATCAAACTCTCGGCCTAGAGACATTCTTCACTACCGGGGCGGATGAAACTCGGGCTTGGACAATCAAGAAAGGCACAAAAGCGCCGCAAGCCGCCGGTGAAATCCATACTGATTTTATTAAGGGTTTTATCCGTGCTGAAGTAATAAATTGGCTAAAATTCGTTGAATGTGGCAGTGATGCCAAGGCACGAGAGTTGGGTCTGATTAGGACTGAAGGAAAAGAATATGTTGTCCAGGACGGAGATGTCTGCAACTTTTTGATCAATAAATAGAAACTGAAAACCATAACAAAACGCCCTTATTTTAGGGCGTTTTTAATTTCTAAACTCTTTTGCTTTAAAACCTAAATTTTCTCCAAAACTACAATCTCCCGATAAACTTTCTGACCGGTACGGCCATAAATAATTGTCGGGCGGCTGTTTTTTTTGATAAATTGGCTATCTTTTAACTCTTCGGGCACCATATCCAAAATCTTAAAACCGTCATAACGCGGCGTAATCGGTTTTTGGCCATAAAATAAGGGCCAGATCATCACTACTAGTCCCTGCGGCTTTAAAACTTTCCGAAATTCCGACAAAGCGACAGAATATAATTCTTCTAAATTATTAATCACATTTTTAAAAGCGATCATGCCTCGCTGCGGTCCTAGGAATGGCTCGGTGATGATTGCATCGGCGTAACCGGATTTAATGAATTTAGATAAATCAGTAGCATTTTTTACCGCCAGTTTCACACGGCAATCGTTTATTTTATATAATTCCTTAGTCCAACTCAGGTTCTTGCGTGTATCTTCAACGGCTTTAAAAGAGATATCCGAACCGAATAAATTTTTATAACCCATTAAGGCCGCTTCGCTTAAAATCGTGCCCGAACCGCAAAAAGGATCAATAATCACGGCGTTTTCGCTATTAATTTGCGCTAAATTAATCATAATTTGCGCCAACTTTGGCGGTAACATGCCAGATAAATCATCACGGGCCGGCCGGCCAAAATCACGGCGCGATAAATCTTTAAACGGCTGGACGGTTAAAGTTTCGCCGATTAAAACTTGATCGCCATCCGCAGTTAAGACTATTTCAATCCCCTTGCCGATTAATTTATTCTGCGTGACGACGACGCTAGATAAAGTTTTTTCGCGGCTAATGACAAAGCGCGAGCTAATGCCTTTTTCGGAAAAATACTTCTTTAATTTCAAACCCAAATCTTTTTTATCAAAACTGCGCGTCCCGTAATCGGAAAAACCGAAATTAAATTTACTATCGGTCGCCACTTGCTTACGAGTGGCTGTTTCTCGCACCGCCGCCGTCAAAGCCGGTGTATCTTTAATCCCAACTTCGGCGCTTATTCGACCAATTTTTATCATTCCGCCCAATTTTTTTATCAAATCATTGGCGTTTATCTCCCGTTCCGTTTCCGCCACTAAAAAATCCGCCGCCAAAAGGCGCGGTTTCTTAATATCAACGGCCGCGGCCAGCTCGGCCACGGATAAAGCGGCATTAGTGCCTAAAACAAAAAAGTATTTCATAATCACATCTTAACCTAATCCCCCGACTCTTGCAATTCCTATAACTTTATGCTAAGATAAGGGCACAAATAAATAACTAATATCTTTCCCATATCTTGTTCGCAAGATAATTCCGTCCCTGAGACTGGAATTAAAGGTATTCTCTAGCCCCAAGACTACGGAATACTTGGGGATTTTGTTTAATTATCGGACTTTAGAAATTTTTTAGAATAATTTTAAATAATTTTTAGGCCCTATAACTTATAATAACTATGTCAAAAACTAAAAAATCGGGTAAAACCCATTATGAAATTTTATTCATCCTCCCTAACAAATTTACGGATGATGAAGCAAAAACTGTTGCCGGCCAAGTAGAAAAAGTAATTACTGACGCGGACGGTGAAATCACGGCCCGTGAATACTGGGGCAAAAAACGTTTAGCTTATTTAATTAAGCAAAATGCTTATGGGTATTACGGTTTATTCGAATTTGATCTAGAAGGAGCCGGGCTGGCTAAAATTGATCAAATCTTACGCTTAGACACGAACGTCTTACGCCATCAAATCGTCGTTAAGAAAGCAAAAACCGAAGAAGAACTGGCGAAAGAAAAGACTATTCGTGCGAAAATCAATTCTAAAAAAGCCGCCGCTGAAAAAAAGACGGAAGAAAAAGCCAAAGTTTCCTCCGCACCTTCGGTTGCTGTTAAATCCAAAGAAAAGGATAAAAGAGTCGACCTGAAGGACTTAGACGAAAAATTAGAAGGCATTTTAAATGCTAAGGATTTAATTTAGTTAATTTTGATTCGGCGCCGTCTTGAAAAAGGCTCGCGCTTAATCCTAAAAATATGAATTTGAACAAGGCCATGATTATCGGCAACTTAACACGGGATCCGGAGTTAAGAAACACGGCTGGCGGTCAAAGTGTCGCCGCTTTCGGCGTAGCGACTAATCTCGTCTGGACTGATCAAAGCGGCCAGCAACAGAAAAAAACTGAATTCCATAATATTATTGCCTGGCGGAAATTAGCGGAAGTTTGTGCTAAATATCTGCATAAAGGTTCTAAAATTTATGTTGAAGGACGTTTGCAGACTACCGACTGGACCGGTCAAGACGGCGTTAAACGCTATCGCACAGAAATCGTTATGGAAAATATGATTATGCTAGATAGTAAAGGCGCGGGCGGAGAAATGGGCGGTGGTAGCAGCCTGGGTAGTAAAACTAATAATGCCGGTAGCGAACCGATAATTGAAATTCCAGAAGATATGGTCGATGAAGAAGAAATTCGCGTTGAAAATATTCCTTTCTAAAAAATAATAAATAATATGACTAACAAAAAAACAAAAGAATGCTATTTTTGCGTAAATAATTTGGATGTGGACTATAAAGACACGCGTACTTTACGACGTTTCGTTAATTTCTACATGAAAATCTTACCTGGTTCTCGCACCGGCGTTTGTTCTTGGCACCAAAGAAAGTTAACCGCGGCGATTAAACAATCTCGCGTGATGGCTCTCTTATCGCCGACTCACAAATAAACGTCTGAGAAAATACACCAATAATAACTCGCAAACTTATGTTAAACTTTAATGAAATCAAAAACGGCAAAGTAATAAAAATCAACGGCGAGCCCTACTTAATCGTTAAAACCGATCATCATAAAATGGGTCGCGGCGGTGCAGTTTTAAAAACCAAATGCCGCAACCTGCTCAACGGCAATACTTTGGAAAAAACTTTCCAAGGCGTAGAAAAAGCTGAGGAAGCGGAAACGGAAACTAAGAAGGCCAACTTCATGTATAAGGATAAAGATCAGGGCTACTTCATGGATAATAAAAGTTACGAACAATTTAATTTGCCGGTCGAAGAAATCGAAGAACAGGCAAAATTCTTAAAAGACGGCACGGACGTCGATGTTTTATACTTTGAAGGTAAGCCGGCTTCGATTAGCTTACCGATTAAGATGGATTTTAAAGTCGTGAGCGCGCCTCCGGGCGTAAAAGGCAATTCCGCCGGCAATGTTAACAAAACCGTCGAAATTGAGACTGGCGCGCAAATTAGCGTTCCGATGTTTATTAATGAAGGGGATATTATTAAAATCAACACTGACACGGGAGAGTATGTAGAAAGAGCTTAACTATCGTTTATCTCGAACACCCTTAAATCTAATGTTAAAATCAGATACCGGATCAAAAACGTTCCCGATTACGGCGAACGTTTTTGTTTTGGCAGATTTTGGGCGGACTGATAATTTTTGTTTGTTTAAAGCGCAGGTGATATAATTAAGTTATTATATGCTGATTGGAATAATAATTTTCAGTATTCTATTTTTAGGTTTAGCGCTTTGGCATCTGGACTGGGCGGTTTTAGTATTAGTCGCTGCTTTACCAGCTTATCTAGTTCGTTTTACGATTTTTAATTTGCCGCTCACACTACTAGAAGTAATGATTTTAATCAGCTTCGCAGTTTGGTTTTTCAAAAACTTTCTGCCCGGGCTAAAAAATTTACTTCAGAGCCGTCGCGAAAGAAAAACGGCAGCGGGTCGGAGCGAATGGTTTCCTTATCCTTTTTCTTGGGAAATAATTTTAGTTTTAATCGTTTCTTTAATCGCGGCCGGAATTAGTAATTTTAGTCTAGCGGCGCTCGGCCTTTGGAAAGCTTATTTTTTTGAACCGGTATTACTCTTCATTTTATTATTGAACGTCTTTAAATATAAAAGTGATTGGCGAAAAATTTTTGGCGCCCTGCTTATTTCGGCGGTTGGCGTATCTATTTTTGCTGTCTACCAAAAAATCACCGGACAACTTCTGCCGCCGGCCTGGGCAACCAGTAACCCGTTTCGAGTCACTTCTTTTTTTAGTTATCCGAACGCCATCGGTTTATATTTAGCCCCGCTAGTGATGATTTTCAGCGGCTGGTTATTTTATGAACTAAAAGAAAAAAGCGTTAAAAATATCGGACGATTAATTTTAATCAGCGGCGCGATTATTATTTCTTTACTGGCAATCTGGTTTGCCCATTCGGAAGGGGCTTTAGTCGGACTAATGGCCGGCGCTGTAATTTTCGGTTTATTCGCCAATAAAAAATTACGAATAATTACC
>Ga0172381_10003918_pt1 | contig 15571 bp, 23 predicted proteins | sample Leawel6488metaG_FD_119754 | JGI IMG/M metagenome (GOLD analysis project Ga0172381, IMG submission 119754) | Leachate microbial communities from a municipal landfill in Southern Ontario, Canada - Leachate well 64-88 metaG | ecosystem: Engineered > Solid waste > Landfill > Unclassified | place...
ACTAAAGGTGTCCTGCAACTTCCAGGGCATAAATCGCCCGCAAGTCTGACAACGCGGTGGCCAGGGGCAACCGTGGATTGGGCGAGACTCATCTGGCTCAAGGGCCTGTAATGAGCAGGTGCAAGTCATATCTTCGGTGCAAGTGTGTTTCATGTGAAATCCCTCCTCCAAAACGGCACTTGCCTGTGCCTGATGTTTTCAGCCTTAGTGCCCCAACGCAAGTTCGCCACGCGGTTGTCAGTCTTCACATCATTCAGGTGCAAGATTATCTCACCCGCCGAAGGCGGAGGAAGAAAGGCTTCAGCCACTAACTTGTGTACGTAAGCAAACTTCTTTCGCCCTGCTGCGTAAAGCGAAACGCAAGGGTAGCCATCTTTCAAGGCCTCTAGCTTCAACTGCCTGACCCCTGTTTCGGTGCGTCTTGCAACTCGCCCATCAGCGAATACCACATAAAGTGGAAACTCTTTAACTTCCTTACACGCCGAGTGAGTCATACTTCCCTTCCTTCAAGGAACTCCTTCACCCAACCAGGCGTAATTGCCCTGACGCAACTACTCAGCAGCTTCCTATGCTGTCTCCAGTTGTCACGATAGCGTTGATAACTGAGTTCACTCAAGCTCACGCCAGTCAAGATCACCTGCGTTGCACCCAAGTACTGCAAAGCCACTGAGACACCAAAAAGGGCACTTGAGCCCCCACTGAACATATTGTCTACTAAGTGCCCCCAAGTTGGGCTAACTGCTGTGTTTGGTTGCTGCACCCATGTGATGCCCTGCCACCCGCGTTGAATCTCTTGTATGTTGGCTGAATGATAGCTAACATAGTGGCTGAAAGCATTGGGCTGAATCCAAAGCCCCCTATTCACCGCCACACAAAGCCTTCCATCCGCTACGCGGAGGAAGTCCTGGGCTGAAAGCGGCCCAGCCACCACAACCTCCAAGTAACGTCGCGCTTGAATCGCCTCAATCGTCAGCATTTGTCAACCAAACCTCCAGTTGCTCATCCCACTGTTCCAGACTCTGCGGCACAGTGGCCTTAGCCACTTCCTCAAACTGAATCAGCTCACTTGCCTTCCAATCGCAGTACTGCTCAATAGTCATGCTTTCGTTGTCTATAACAACTTCACCATTCAAGATGCGGCGAAGTCGCATGGCTTCGGCATGGCACTGCTTCATGGCAGTTGCTTCTCTGATGCCTTTTTCAAGGCCGTAGTCCTGCGAAGCATTGATGAGCAAGTGGTAGGCGTTTAGGAGTGTCTGTTTCATTTCTTTTCCTTCCATGTAGGACATTCGATCTGGCAACCGATGCCGGTAGAGCACCAACGGCCTTTAACCTTGTAGGCAAAAATGGCTTCCTTCTTGACTGAGAGTGGCAGCGGAAATGCGCAGTGGCCGAAACGGTACTTTTTTTTGAAGTGTGGGTCAAGCCCATCTGCTGACCAATTGGCGTAAACGCATGTATGGCATGTTTTAAGCACGAGGAAACTCCTCGAATGGGATGTCGGTAAGGGTGAAACGTCCATCATCAAACTGGGCTACTGGTCGTGCAAAGTATTGCCCCTTTTCATTGCAGTATATAACGACATCCTCTTGCGTATCTGTCTGCAAAACCGTAGTCAAAACTACCAGATACAGCGCGTTACTTTTTATGTGGAGATAGACTTTTCCTGCATGAGCCACGGGGTTCTCCTTTTTGGCGCTGGCAAGCCCAGGTGTTTGCGGCGACAACTGCCTGAGCAGTAAGCCCCTGCGGTTGGGTCGCTTCGGCGAAGCCGTTTTATAACTAACCAACGTTCCCAGGCGACTAGCCTGATGTCGTTGCAACCGGCACAGTGAAGGCGTTTTCGCGCTGGGAACTGTTTGATGTAGCGTTTTTTCACAGGCAAATCAGCATTTTGTGGTGGAATAGTTTCATATGAGCCTCGCACTTGCTGTCAAGAGCATGGGTTCAGCCGAGAACCATGGCGCAAGCCCACGAATGATGTGGAAGGCAGTTTGCTTAAGCTCACCAAAGGCAGGATACATGGTCATGTCGAAGTACGGCCAATCATCCAGGTCCAACTCGGTGATATCCTGGGAATCAGTTTCGTCGAAGTGTTCGATGCGAATGACAGGGCCGAAAAACGCCAAGTTCGTGGCTTCGTTCTTTCTACGCACATCGTCCACAACTATTAGACGGCTCGGGTAGTAGTCCTTCAGCAGCCCTTCCAGGAGCCAAAGTGGGTTTTCGGCGAAGCGCTTTGCCCCGTGAGAGCACATAGCTTCGCGCACAGTAACCTGCTGCCCATCCCACACTATCTGCGACGCCTTGCCTTCTTGACTTTCCATCAGGGCGCGGGGCATTCCCAAGGAGGCCAGCTCGTCGCGCAGCGTCGTAGCGAGGTGGTGTTCCTCAGCCCCAAGGGCTTGGGCCAGGTACTTGGCGACGGTGGACTTGCCACTTCCAGCTTTGCCGCTAAGCGATATAATCATGATGCCTCCAACTTCGCCTCAATGCGCTTAATCATCTCATTAAACACTACACGCCCAGATTCAGTGATCTCGTAAAGATGTTGAGCCCGACCTTTGGGAGCATGCTTAACGTATCCGGCCTTGGCCAGGACTCCGATTGCGTGTGAGCAAACACCAACGATTGAAAAGCTTCCGCCTCCGCCCATCTCATCCTCCTAAACGGCTTCATTCATTCTGATGTAAAGCGACGCCCCAACCAAGATGCTCTTACTCAAAAGGTCGTAGTTTCTCATTGAGGTTACAACTACCTCTACGATTCCGGCGTTAATGATCTGCCCCAGGCAGCGCTGGCATGGGACTTCGCAAGTCAACCACATGGTGCTACCAGCTACCGAGTGGCCCATCCGCGCTGCGCTGACGATGGCATTTGCTTCTGCGTGTGTCGCAGGGCAAAGGTGAAGCCCTTCTCCACTTGGGTAGCCAAGAGATTGTCTTGGGCAGATGGACGCGACAAGCGAACTGCTGATTCCCCTTTCGGCAATTTCCGCTTTGACTGCCTCATTGTGAATTGAGCAAGGCAACATGCCCTGCGGCGGCCCATTATACCCAGTTGAAATAATCCTCTTGTCTCTGGTAATAACTGCGCCAATCTTGCGTGAAAGACATTTGGAGTTCTCAGCAGTTGCCTTGGCCAGCCCAAGCATGTAACTGTCCCAACTCATTTTTCCTCCACAGGAGTGTGGTTGTCTTCAACAACCTTTCTTATGGCTTTGAGGTATTTAGCTTGGGCGCGGATGTCACGCTTTGTGGGCGTGACGCGGACGAGATCGCCTCGGTCGTTGGCAACGTATAGGATTGAGCCGGAAGTGTAACGCTTTCCTGGTGTGAAGTGCTTCTTTTTGTGTTCACTCATAAGAGATCGACTCCGTGGATTGGGCCGTATTGGATATCTTTGTTTGTGCCGTTTTGCTGCAACTTGTTGACGCGAAGCGTCAGGTGCTCGATGAGTGCGCCTTGTGCCTCTACGATTTGACAGAGGTACTGTAGTGAGACCTCAGATGGTTGAGTTTGTGGTTTCACTACATGGATGTTTGGGAGTGTGTGTTGTTTCATAACGTAAGTGCCCAAGGGTGAATTTCGGCGCGGTTGATGTGGCGATTTGTGAGCAATTCTTCCAGGGCTTCAGTGATCTTTTCCATGGAGTCTGGAGATAAGGAGGGAGCGCAGATGTCCAGGAATGCGTTGATAACTTGAGCGTCGTTGTTCATGATTCCTCCACGCCGAAGGCGCTAGCGTAGACGTTTAAGGGCTGTGAAGTCTGGGCCGACTTGGATGTTGCCCCATTTCAGTGGAACGCTGTCAGGGTTATAGAGGATTTCTTCTACGACCTTTTTGGGGCCTTCCCAAGGCGAAGTCGTGCCAGCGCCCTGGATGATGAACCAACCCTGTGGATGGATTTTGGCAGCCCAAAGTATAAAGACGTCTTTGACTTCGGCATAGCCAGTGCCGTTGGATAGGTGGACTAACGAAACAGGAGAGGTCATAACTCGTGCAGCCTGCGAAGCAGGGCACATGAAAAGGGAGTGTGTTCCAGTCATGTTACGCACTTTGCACAGAAAGTTGTGAGCTGCTTCAAGTGGATGTGGAGCTTGCTTGAATGCGTTGACAGTTATAACATGGGCGGAACGCCCTTCTTCTGTGGCAATGGCGATGTGTGGCGTGATTTCACACTGAGTGTCACCAATGACAATGACAGGAAACCTGGCTTCACGCGCAGCGTGTCTTGTGAAGTTGATGCACTCTGGTGAGATCATGTTAACTCCAGAGTAAGCCAGTGATGATTGCGATAGTGCCAAGAACCACAGATTGAAAAAGGAGGGCGCTATTGAATGTGCGGTAGGCGTAAAAGCCCCAAATGACCTGGGAAAGGGCTAGAATGAACTGGCCCATAGGAAGTTTGAGTGCAATGAGGCCCACTGCTATGAGGGTGATGCCGAAGGCAGCCCAAGTCATTTCTTTTCCCTCACAAGAAGGGTGCAAGAAGGCTGGTAAAGGACGTAAAACTTCATGCACTCTTTGAATGTGTGTCGCTTTTTGTATCTGATGCAGATGTTGCGATACTGGCAATTTTGCCCGTCTAAGCAACCCTTCATGCTGGAATCAAGTTTCGGAGTGGTTTTAGCATCGGCCATTGACTATCTCCCAATTCGGGCACATGCCCGCAATAATGTTAAGTGGTTGTTCTTCCCAAGTGGGCATCGTCATAGGGTAAGGGCCAATTTCGCCCTTAATTTTTGTGCCGAAGGTTTTCTCAAAAACTTTGATGAAGGAAGTTGCGTTGGGGGCCTTGACGAAGGGAATGCCCTTGGCCTCGCTGACCTTGAGCCAAACGTCGTAGAAAAAGTTGAGGCGCTGCGCTCCTTCGATGAACGAAGTGAGGAATGTGACGGCAGGTCGCTCCGAATAGTAACGCTTCCAAAGACGCCACAAAACCACCCTGGGGTCTTCAACCAAGATGATGGTTTTGTTGGAGTATGTGATGATGCGTCGGTCAGGCGTGAGCGTAGGCATCATTCCTATGCCGAAGCCGTCGTCGGAGAAGTGAATGCCTGGGTGAACTTGTTTGTAGCGTTCGACCAGGGTTCCTGGGTAATAGACAACTACGCCAAGCATGTCAGCTCCTTAATGTAATCAACCCATTTCTGAATGATGATGGGCATAGCATACTGTTGTGCGTTAGCCCAAGCGGCTCGGCCAAGTGGCTCCCACTCTTTCTGTGCCAAGTGGAGCGCAGCGACCATGTGCTGCGTTGAAGCCACGAAGTGCCATTCTTCAAGCATATCTTGGTAAGCAGCGTTGCCCTTTGGTACGAGGATGGAACCTTCTCCCGCTGTGTAGGGCAGGGCCGAAAAGTCCTGGATGATGCTGGCAACGCCACAGGCGCCTGCCTGGATGATAGGAATAGCGAAGCCCTCACCACAGGAGCATTCCATGTGGATGTTGAAACTATTGAAAAGCAAGCACATCTCATGGTCTGTAAGACCATCGATGTAGCGTTCAGGGGCAGTTGTCAGGATTTTGCCACTGAGGTCTAGGAGTTGCCCAAGCTTCAACAGGTCAATGCCATCTCCATTGTTATGGTCGCGTGCCATATATGTGTGAAGATAAAGTTGTGAATTTGGCAGGTCTGCCTGGGCAAAAGCCCGCATCATCCCTGCAATATTTTTACGCTGACCACGATTCGTGCCTACGATGCCCACGATGAATGAGTTTGGGTCAATTCCAAGGGCTTCTTTACATGGGCCTTTGGTGTAGGGCCTAAAAATGTCTGTATCTACAAAGTGTGGGATATATTCTGCATTAATTCCTGCGTTTGCATAACAAATTTGACCGTGGGGACTCATTGCCACAACGTGAGCCCCTTCAACTGATTCCTTCTGCATGGCGGGCAGGTTTTCGCAATCGACTGGCCCGTAAACTACGACAGGGCAAGGCATCTCACGCGCCCAACCTTTCGGCATCAACCAAGTGTCGAAATGCTGCAGAATTACGTCATATCCTTTCGCCATTCGTTTGAGGTAGTCTTTCATATCAAAGGAAAAAGCCCCATTGACAGGCATGACTCTATGACCTTCCCACCAAGTGGGCATTCCACTGAGGCCAAAGTATGCCGCGATGTCCACCTCATGTCCCGCATTGGCGAAGCCTCGCGTAAGTTCACGGCAAGTAAGCCCGTAGCCAGTTTGCACCCAAGGTGCAACGCTAAATATCAGTATCTTCAATGTCGTCTCCCGGAAGTTTTTTGCCTATGTGATTTGAGCACTCAACTGAATGCCAACCTATCCAGTTCTCCAATACAACAAAAGGCACACATTTCTCGCACTGCCCTTTAATGTATGGTATGCACCTCCCAATCGCTTCAACAATGTGACAATCTGCTGGTTTTGCTGTTCGTGCCAAAGTGCGACAGGAGGCGCATAAATCATCCTTCTGCCCTGTCGGCATCATCAGTGCTGAACACCGTTTGCAAAGGACCATACGCATACACATATATAGAGAAACTAAGGCTTTTTTGTCTGTTACTATTCAATTTTGTGGGTATTAGTGTTGTTGTTTTATGCAACAATGTTGAATTTTTTAGTTGTGTTTGAGAGTGGATATGTATTACAGGTTATTGGCTTTGGCGTGGTGTGTGGCGCAAGGTGGCCTGAAAATATGGCCGGATTGTGGCCTAGGGCTGGCGTGGGCGAGGTTTTGCCCGGTCGGGGTGTATGGGTGCGGACATGGGGCAAAAATCATTGTGGGGCATCGTGGCGCGACATATAGCTAATGATGCATATGCCTTTGGTGAGCAAAAAGCGGGCTTTCGCCCGCTCTTCTATGCATCCAAAATTGCATTTTCAATGCTTTCTAAAGTTGGAAGTTCATCAGGTGGAAACTTATCCAACGCTTCGCGCAGTGCTACTTGCCCATATCGCAAAGCTAAAATTGCTATGCCCATCAAGTAGGTTTTGTTCATTTAGTTTGCCCCTCATAACAGTTGATAGTTGAGTTTTGCATCTTCACATAATTCTCTATGGCAGCAACAGAAATCATCAACCTTGCTGCATTATCTGGTGATGCCAGGTGTCCGTCCTGTAGAGGGTAGAAAACCGCCACCGGGGGGCGCTGACAACGTTCGTACAACTGACGTTCCTGCACTTGAACTTGCTGCGGGCTGCATCCAAGCACCAACAAAAGAGTTATTAAGATCATCAATAACACGGCGACTTGTTTCATAGTCAATAACCTCCTTTTTATCAATGAGGGGTTTAGCGTCAGTCAAGGTGAACCCCTTAATGATGTTGAGTTGCTCTACAATTCTACGTTGATTTGCAACATTAATTTTGCCGTATTCAGTGACTTGCGCTTGCAATGCTGCAACAGTCTTAGTAGCAGCAGCAGCATCGTGGGTAAAAATAGCAATTTCTTTCTCTTGTGTAGTGCAATTCGCCGTCAGGTCTGCTATCTGCCCATGCAGCCCACGTAAGTAAAGCCCACAAGTTGTCAGCAACCCAATAACAGCCAAGGTTATGGCCGCAATGGTGATCAGTTTGATGGTGCTCATGATGCTACCTCGATTGCATGTTTGAGTGCCCTAACCTGCGAACGCAACCTGGGCCAGAGTGTGCCAAAGATTGCATCATCCTGGTCCTGCAATGCTCTGTCCCCACCAGCATAATCAAAAACTCCAGGCGCTACCTCATGCTTGTTGAGATGTTCAAAAACAACATCATCTAAGTAGCAAAGCCTGTCGTACCCATTTGCCCGCAATTCCAGAAAAACTGTGTAAACGTAAGGGTCAATTGCATACTTCATCAGCTCTTTAGGTCCAAATTCGCCTAAAAGCTGGTAAACTTTCCTTGGCATACCAAAAAAGCAACTAAGCCTTTCTTTGAAAATAGTGTCATTTGGCCAAAATAAGCATATTTCATCTTTGTAACGTGCTACTGTACGGCGAAAATGAGTATCCCAACTCTTAGTGCGAACTATGCAATCATCATTCATGGCGACCAGGTAATGCCCCGATGAAGCCTGTGCTCCGGCATTATTGAGCATGCCCATACCAATTTTGGGCTGGCAACGCACAATCTTGCAGTTCTGCGGACCATACCATTCAGTCATGGTCGCATCATCAGAGTCAATAATAACAATGATTTCAACTAATTCAGGATTATCTGCCATATCGTTAATGGCGTAGATGCACTCAAAAAGTTCAGTTGGCCTTCCTCTGGAGGGAAGAATAAGTGATATCATTGTGGTTCTCCTGGTCTCATGCGTTCAGCCAATTTCTGCCCAGCTGCAGCAGCTAATGTCGATGCCAGTAACCAAACGCAGTTGTCTGGAAAGTCTACCATCCCAGGCGCTTGGATGTTTTTCCACACCCAAGTACCAAGAATAGTAAGCACAATGATGATAGTGCTAACTCTCATGGTAGATAAGTTTCCAACATCTGAGGAAAGCATTTCTTTGATCATAGCACTAAGTCCCATAGCGGTGTTCCTATGGTTGTTTTGTGCAACTACACAAGCTGCTCAACTGTAAGTGTAAATCCTTTATATGCAGTAAGCTGATCAAGAAGTGCTTGCGTAGCAGCACGTGACTGCCCAATCGAATGTTCCTCAATGTTGCGCGACAAGCCCAGGAGAATGCACCCCAAGGTATCTTTGGTTGTGTTGCCAACATGCATCAGGATTTGGGAGCGCCCAGGCACATCCAGAAGCTCAGGCAGGTTGCGGCCAAAGTGCGGCGAAAACTGAACTTGCCCTTCATAGATGCCAAGTGGAATGCACGAAATTTTGGCCTGATTGTCACGCCAAGGGTGCTCAAGAGTATAGCAAACTGGTGAATCATTGAAAAGTAGCTTACCAAGTGTGGCTTCATTATCCTGAAAATCACGAATTAGAGTGAGTCTTGCAATCATGACTGCTCCTTAGTGCGATTATTAGTTTCCCTTTCATGAAAAATGCAATCACGGTAAGCCTTTAGTCGCTTAATCAGGCGTATAGGAATAGGCACACCAAAATAAGCCAAGTGGCTCAAACAAGAAAGCCCTTCATTCAACACAAGATATGCTATTAACCAATCGCGTAAGGCAAGCGTCAGATCAATACCCATTACTGTGGGCTTCAAATAGGCCAGTGTATATTGCATGTGTAAACTAGTCTGAATTGCTACACCATAAAGTATAAATTTCATAAGGCCGTGCTTCATTTTACTACCACTGATGTGGCATTCCTTCCATGCCCTAGAGAAACCCAGCAGGAAATCAATCACCATTAACCACATCAAACTGACAATCAGTTGGTCAAAGCCACCAACTAAAAGCGACACACATGCCATAAAAAGCGCAATGCACGATTTAAACCCAAAATCAGTAAATACCGATTCCCAATAGAAAGTAAACGGTGAAGCAAGTTTGTACGGCATAAACTACTCCTGGTGAGATTGGAGGTTCAAGTTATATGACCTCTTTATTACAATTTATACATAAAATATATGCTATGCAAATCGGGTTTTAATCAAGCATCCAGCTAATTGTTAGTTAAGTTGTTTACAACAACTTTGCAATGCGTTTCGGTAAAAGCGCTGACCAACCAAAAAGGCGTATGATTGAGAAGCAAATGCGGCCTGTTTTTGGGTATGCGTTAGCATTCACACAGCGTAGGAACTGCGTATCAGCCCATAAGCGATCTTCTTCTGAATTGACCTACTCGTAAGCTAAATCGTATTCGTCACAACATAAAGAAAAAGGTGGGGAGTTGCTCGTAGTCAAGTTCAACCAGAAGGACGTGACCCTGACCTAGGGCGGTCTGGAGCACATAAGCCTCGGCCAGTTGCGCATCATCCGTGATGTCAGCCACGTCTACACCCGCTGCGCCCGCAGTGCGGCGATCTGCTCGTCGAACGCTTGCAGCCTCATCGTGGGCGTCTTGCCCTCACTATCCACCACATCCCCCAGACCCAGGCCAATCTCCCGCAATGGGCGGGCCTGCTTGGCCTCCATGGCAGCGATCTGGGCGTCGATAGCGGCGTTGTTCTGCTCCGGAGTCAGTGGCGGCCAGCCAAAGCTGCCGTCCTCCTGCCGCATCATACCCTGCTCGACAGAATCAATCAGATTTTCAAGCTTCGCCATCAGGTCAGGATGCAGTACCGGCGGCGATGGGAATATCTGTTTGATGTAACCATCTTCAACCAAGCAAATACTCATGTGTAAATCCTCCTAAAACGTGAGCCTAATAAGGCCTGGACCACCAACGCCGCCAGTACCTGATGTCATGCAGGAATTACTTCCTCCGCCAGCGCCATATCCAGTAGCCGGAGCAGCGGCTACAGTTGAATAATAACCTATTCCGCCAAGACCCAGCACGCTGTCTGCGCCATCTGCGCCAACGGCGCTAGTTGTTGTACCAGCGCCCATGCTCCCGTAGGAGCCCCCGATGTTGATATCCCCGCCAGTTGCTGTTCCAGGAGTGTTTGATATGGTCTGGGTTTTACCTGCACCACCACCCGTGCAGCTCATGATTGCCCCGAATGACGATGTGCCTCCCGCAGCACCTACCCCGCCCCCGGTACCGATGGTCATCGTTACACTTGTACCGGCTGGTTGAGCACGCATGCGTTTCAACGCATAACCGCCAGAAGCACCACCGCTGGTGATCGCATTGTCTGCTCTTGCAGCAACACCGCCGCCGCCACCGGCCTGCACCTCGGACACATATTCCGGAGTCCACGGGGGTTGAATGTACGCGCCACCAGTCTCTGCGGTGGTCCAGATTTCGCAGCCACCCACGGAAGGGTTGGCACTGATCATGATAAGCTGGTTGATTTGGGAACTCGCGTTGGTGCGGATACGCCCGATGCACCGCTTGATGGTGTAGTTCGCGGGCATAGTTGGGGCTGTTCCGGACAGCGACAGGAGCACATCCACGGCCGTGCCGTCTGTGCGCTTGATGAGCCAGATGTAGTAGTAGGTGCTGGCCGCGATGGTACCAGTGTCCAGACCGCCATTACCCGTTCCAGCAGCCCAGGCCGAAAGGCTCTTGGTCATGGCCGATGCAAGCGCGATGTCCGCAGCGTCCGCATCGTCCCTGGCCTTGCCTGCGGCGACAGAGAGCGTGGTGGTTGTGGACCAGGCGGGGGCAAGCCCGGTGATGTAGCTGGTAGGAGAGCCAGATGCCCCTGCGGTAAATGTCGGTGCAGCCGTAGCCCCCGCGCTGGTCAGCACCGTGCCCGCCGCGCCCAGCGCCAGCAGTCGCGGGACTCCGGCGCTGTCGATGTACAGCACCTTGTTTGCCGTGAGCGCGAGTGACGCCAGCGCCGTGAGGCCCAGCGTTGTGCGTTGTGCTGCTGCGCTGGCATCGTCCAGCAGCGCCCGCCCAGCTGCGGTCAGCGTCGCCAGGGCCAGCGTGCTCGTGCCATTGGCATAGGCCATGCGGTCGGCCACCAGAGACAGCCCAGCCAGGGCCGTCAAGTTCGCGTGGAGCGCCTGATAGGTTGCGGCGTGGTTGTGCCCAACCAAGGCGAACGCCGCCGCGTGCAGTCCGTCCAGGGTGTCCACGTCCATCAGCATCTTGGCCGTCAACACGGCCCAGGTGGAACCGTTGAATTTCTCAAAGCGGCTGTTTGCCGCGCTCCACCGGATTGCGCCCGTGGGGGTGTTGCTGGCTGCGGTGTCCAAGCCCAGGGCCAGGGCAATAAACAGGTTGCGGATGGCCTGGGCATAGTCTGCCTCGGTCTGGGTTACTGCCGGGAGGCTGAAATCTGCCGTCATTGCTATACTCCTCTAACGTTCCAGCTACAGGTGCCGGAGACGCGGTTTCCACTTATGTCAAGCAAGAGAATCTTAAATCCTGTGGGATTTGGTACATCTGTAAAGTCATAAAGAGCATACACTGCCAAACCACCACTGGCTGGAGTTAGTGTGATACTTTGTATGTCCACAAATGCCACATTAAAATCAACTTGAGTGCCACCTACATCAGTAGATAGGCATGAAGCCATACCAGTATCAGTCTTGAGTTTTATATCAAGTATAGTGTGCAACGTAGTGAGTTGAAGCAGGTCATTGCTTCCTCCATCTGGCGTTGCTGTGATTGTGATACGTGCCCAACGGAAATTTGCAGCAAAAGTACTCCACAAGTTACCTAGATCAGTCCAAGGTCCAGTTGAATCAACATTACTTATCTCAATCTGACATGTGAGTGTAACACTGCCATCAAGCACTTGCGACGTTGGCATGACTGTAATGCGCGTCCCGGCCAGGGTTGTGCCGTAGTCGATGACCTCTTGATAGGACGACGTGGACGGAGTGGGCTCCAGGCGGTAGTCCAAACCAGCGTTTATTTTGTCCTGGCGCGTTGCCCAGCCGCCTGCGGCCATGATACCTGCGACGGTACTGGTAGTGTCCACGGGCATGAGCAGGCGGCTCCCATCGCGCAGGGCGTTGGTCAGTCCATTATGCCCGGCGGGCACAGGGTAGGCGAATGCAGACTCTCCGAAATTGAAAGTCCAACTATCGCCTATAACGTTGTGTAGTGAGCACATGGGGTACAGCGTCCCGGTGAGGCCGGTATAGGCGATACCCTGCGAAACTCCATTCTTGTAGAACGTGAGCGTCCCGGCGTCCATGTCCAGGGCCACGCCGATGGTGTCACCATTGTCATACGTTGCACCGTAAGCAAGAGGCCCGGCGTTGAAATACTTGTTGCCGTTGAGCGAGTAATAGCCCCACCCAAGAGAGCCAGTAGACCCCACAAAGTTGGTCAATAACGCAGCGCTCGTGCCCACGCCAATCATGGCATAGTTTGCTGCCTGAGTGACGCAGGTTGCCTCCCAATACCATTTGCCAGTGGACACACCGCGAGAGGCCCTGGCTGATCTCCAAGCTCCCGCCGTATTAAGAGAGGCTATGTTGCCCACCACGTCGAAGCTGGCATGGTGGTCTGTAGGGCTCATCATGTTGACGATGCCGCCCAGGAAAGCACTAGTGATGTCAGCATGTAGCACATAATCAGGAGGTTGATTGACTACAACCGAAATACTTGCTGGAGTTCCGTCATTACTAGCGATATCTCGTTGTGTAATCCAGTAGGTGTAATTGCCAGCTACACTTTCAAAAAGTGCAGTAAAAAGTGCACTTATGCGCCCAATATACGTTGATGTGGCGTATGTAGTGCCTTTGCGTAATTCATAGCTAGCGATTGGGAATGTTCCAACTACTTCTGTCCAATACAGCATTACATTATTATCTATTACTTGCGGAGTGATTGATACAACTCCAGGCAAAGTGATAGATAAAGGTATTTCTGCCCATGCACCAGTTAAATTGATTGCGTCTCTGCCCCTAATTTTTACTGCATGTTCACCAGACAGTTGCAGTGGTAATCTATAACTGTTACCAGAATACTGTGTTTCCAAAATTTCATCGTCTATGGCTATGTCATAACTTGATGCAAAACGTGCATCAAGTAAATCCCAAGTCACAGTAAGCCTTTCAGCTACAATTGTTATGTTCAGATTGGTCACACTTGGTGGCGGTGTTGTTCTACCTACTACTGTGTGCGGCGCTATATTATACACCCATTCACTTGTAACACTGTGAGAACTTATAGTGCGTAAACGTAAGTCATACGCAACACCTTCAATTACTGATGTGTAGTAAAATGTGTCAGAGTAACCGATAACACCTGCAGTTATCCAAGAACCATTTAATTCTTTTAGCTGCCCTTCTATGTGAGTGATAGGTACATCGCTATTATTGATGGTCAAATTTACTTGTATTCGAGCGCTAAAACTTCCATCAATATTCAATACCGCTACATTCTCATCACTGTATACGCTATTAATGGTGGGAGTAGCTGGAACAACCTGCGAGATTATAGCAGGTTTCGTTATTTTTGTCTGGAATGCTGGAATTACTCCGTCATCAATCGTAATCAAATCAAGTGCATAATGCCGCATGGTTAAGCGCACATCGCCTTCATCTAACGCTTCCACGTTAGTTACGATGCAGTCTTCATTAGCTAGCCCAGCTACACCAACCCAACAAAGATCTCCCTTTGAAATACCACCAGACACTGCCACAGGAGTGGTCAGCGTCATTACATCAGTTTCACCTGCAACTGTGGTCAACAGATGAGACGAAATCACGCCGTTCACCTTCCTGACGCCCATAACATAAGCTCTGGTGTCAAATGGTAACAGTGTATCCAACGTGATTGCAGTTATGTTGTCGTCTACAACTGTAGTGGATTTTATGTAACCTGCACCTGTGCCAATCATGATTGTGTCGTGGACAAGGATGGTGCGAGAGCCACGAACGCAACGGATTGCCTCAATGTCCATGTTGACAGTAAATTGCTCAGGGCGAAGTTTAAACTGATTGAGGTGAAACTGACCATGCTGGTAGGCGTTAGCAGCGTTGGTGATGTACTTAGTGGGGAAGACTTCGAAGCGCGTAGCATTGGTTTCTGAGTAACCACTGGCGTAGACTAGGCGCTCGTCCTGTTGGTACTCAACTTCCTCGTTGAGAAACTGAACACGCAGGGCGTGAGGCAAGTCTGGGAGGTCCTTGGAGTACTCAAAGGACCAAGAGTTTCTGGGGGTTATGACCTGAGTGATGGTGTCATTGATAGTGTCGATAATGACTGTGTAGAGGTTGTTGACACGGCCAGGGGTAGCGCGACCGCAGAAGGCTATGGACTTGAGGAGTTCAAGCATAGTCATGGACTGGTCAACAAGGCCATCGAGTTTGTAACCTTTAGTTGTGCAGAAGTCAGCCCAAATGACGAAGGTGTCTAGGTCGAGAAGGGCATCAGGGATGGGGTATTTGTTGCCAGGGCCACGAAGGACGTTGACGTAAGCCCATGCGGGATTGTTAGTAAGGGTGTAAGTCCAAGTGGCAGTATCAGAGTCGTAGACTGGCAAGTAAGCTGAGCCCAGGAAATTAAGGGTTTGGATAGTTCCATTGAGCTGCTCGGTTGCTTTGATCTTGATGGCAATCTTGCACATGGGAGGAAGAGTAGCAGAGATCGGGGAGCCATCCTTCACTGTGCGTATTGCGGAGATGGATGTGGCGTCGTAGGTGTAGCCATCGGTAGAGTCTGCAGTTGTGCGTGACCAGCGAATATCATATTGACCTTCAGGCACGACACGCTCGTAGGTGAACTTTTGCGCCGAGGTATAAAGTCCAGTGATGATTTTGGATGCAGTTGTGTAAGTTGTGATGAGAGTGCAGTTGGCAGAAATAGCTGCAAAGGTCCATCCGAATCCTGATGGAGAGGTGAAGGCAGTCGTAACGACGTAAGTGTCACCTGCGTAGGTGAAGAGGTCATTGACAGCGTATACTGTGTTTGACGCAAGGATTCCTTTGTCGATGTAGGTTTCACTGATGAAGAAATTTTGCCAGGTGGATTCGTTGATTTCTTTGTACTCAGCTGTGAATATGACACTGGTAGCGGCTTTCTTACCAGTGCGCTGTCCAATAACAAAAAGTCCACGAGTGAGATAGAAGTCAAATCCAATGCGTGTAGCAGAAGGATTGGTGCGTCGAATGACTGCACCAAGGTCATGCGTAAGCG
>Ga0172381_10003919_pt1 | contig 15569 bp, 19 predicted proteins | sample Leawel6488metaG_FD_119754 | JGI IMG/M metagenome (GOLD analysis project Ga0172381, IMG submission 119754) | Leachate microbial communities from a municipal landfill in Southern Ontario, Canada - Leachate well 64-88 metaG | ecosystem: Engineered > Solid waste > Landfill > Unclassified | place...
TCCCGGTTATATCCGGGATTATCCGGCAGGGATCCGGGAGAATGGCGCCCAATATAACCATGCGGCTCTTTGGGCAGTGCAATCATATTCCAATATCGGGAAGATTGATGAGGCCGAAATTTTGCTCAAGCTCATCAATCCGATTGAGCGCTCGCGCACGGAGGAAAAAGCCCTTGATTATGGGATTGAACCGTATGCCGTCGCTTCCGATATCTATGGAGGAAAGCACGCGGGGCGGGGCGGGTGGTCGTGGTATTCCGGATCGGCGGGTTTGATGTACACGACGATCCTTGAACATATATTGGGAGTGCAAAGAAACGGCGCAACGCTATCTGTTTTGCCGCGCATACCCAAGAGCATGAAGGAAGCGAAAATAACCTTGCCATGCGGCAAAACCAGTTATCTCATTGTTATAAATAATCCCAACGGAGCTTACTCGAAGGTGGCCGCGGCGCTTCGCGACAATATCGAATGCGATCCGTCGCGGATACCTTTTGTCGATGATGGGACCGACCATCAGATTGAAATTACGCTGGGGTAAATAAATCAATTGAAAAACGGATATAAAAGAGGTAGATTTAATTCAATGAATTGGTGGTACTGATTTAAATCAGTATTTAAATAAGGACTAAAACCATGAACCGCAAAAGCGAAGACAAAAGCATTCGTAAACTTGCCAAAAGCGGCAAAACCTCGTTGGCCGTAACCATTCCGCGCGATTTTATCGTGGAATTGGGCTGGAAAGAAAAACAAAAGGTGGTGGTCAAAAAACAAGGCAAAAATCTAATAATTTCCGATTGGGTGGAAAAGTAATGGTTGTCTGCAGGGGTCGGACCCCTGTATTTTTGATATCGCAAGAGAGAAAATTATTTCGCAGACACGATTTTCATCGTTATAAAAAGAGTATAAGGATAAAGGTCGGAAATTTATTAAAATAAGCGTTAAATAAAAATATGGAAACATCAAAATTTACAAACGAAGAAATTCAAAAAATAAAAAAAGCACTTCAATATATATTCGCGCCATTGAATAAAAATATCATATCAATTATACCATCAGCCGTAACAGCAAGCGGTGACGGAATAAAATTTAAGAATAACGATCTTATTATAACGATAGAAGGCGATGAACGACCAATGCCTGTTATTTGCAACAGAGATACATTGGTTTTGAATATTTGGAATATCGCAGATCAGCTTTGCGACGCATGGAAAATTGGTAAAGGAAATCCAATACATGATTTGCTTTGGGACGGAGATACTTCGCGTCACGACAAAATCGAAGAATTTTTAAAAACAATCAAATAAATTTCGGTATGTTGATGAGATCAGACCTCGGCAACTCGAAAAATAAAAATATGGGCGAAAAAGAAAAACAAATAGCAAGTGATTCTTTAGATGTGATAATTTCATCTATACCTGGATTGGACATTGCCTGGGGATTAAGCAAGGCGTTATTTGGGGCTGGGTTAAAATTGCGGCAACAAAGAGCTTTGGAATGGGTTGGAATGGTTAGGGGCAATCTTGGTATTTTTACAAAACTGCTTTTAGAGCAGGAGGAATTTCAAGACGGCTTTGTGTATGCCTTAGAAAGGTATTTGATGGAACGAAACGATAAAAAAAGAAAATACCTCCGAAACATATTTTTGAATTTTGCCAGAAGCGAAGATAAAAGTGATTTTGAGCTGGAAAAGTACAACAATGTTTTAGAAAATCTTGTTGAGGATGATATTGAAGTGCTAAAGTATGTTGATGTAAAAACTCCAAATAGTTATCAAATTTTTGATGACCAAAAAGGATTAGAAAATATTTCTAATTTAATTCATGCGGGGATACTTATCAACGATCCGGCGGCTCGTTATAATTCCAGTGATTCTCCTTTTGTTTATACGTCCAATTTTGGAAGACAATTTATCAAATATCTTGGATCGTGGATTACCTAACGAAAAATGGGGAAGGAATTGGATCGCGAATATAAAATTAACTGAGGGTAAAATTTATTTTAGGTGTTGCAAACAAGGAAGAAAAATATTTTTTCTACTGAAAAATTGCATCGCATAAAAAGCAGAATTTTATTAAAAAATCAAGAAATTTTTATGGAATTACCAATGTCTAAAGAAAGTTTTAGAATAGGGAATATGGGTGAAGCATATTTGGAATTTATTATGTCCAAGTATTGTTTTATGCACAAAATTGTTGGATATAAAGATATGGGGATTGATTATCTGTGCGAATGGCTTAACGGAAATGCTCCTTCCCGCATTCTATTTGGGATTCAAGTTAAAACAACGGAGCGCGATGATTACAAAATCGATCCCAAAGGGGGAAGCAGTGAGCTTAGTGGATTGGAAATATTTTCAATAAAGCCATTACCATTTAAAAAAATAGAATTGAAAACTGTTGAATATTGGAAAGGATTTAATATCCCGTTGTATTTATTTGTAGTAAAAAAAGACGATGATGAATTTAATTGTTATTATTCAAGATTAACACCCATACTACATAAAAATAAAAGCGTAGATGAATTATGGGAAAAGATAAAAAACGCCGATTTTTATAAAGCTAGTGAGAAAAGTAATTTTAAACTAATAACTAAAAGGAACGGAAGGGATGGCGGTTTTGCGCGGGATTTATTTATAGATTCGGTAAGGTGTGCCTATCAAAATGGAAGTACATATTATAAAGATGCAAAAGAATTTGGACTAAATAAATGGCCCGAAAACGATGCGGTTTACATTGATCTTCTTACCGAAAAAGAAACTGAATATAAAGATAAATTAAAAAAAGGATTGTCGCTTTTGGAAAGAGAAGGGCTGATTACTGTCAACCATAATTTTGATAGTATTTTAGATGAATTATTAAAAAAAGAATTAGAAAAATTTAGCCATACCAAAAATAATGAAGAGGTAAATTAAACAAGTGTCTTTTTATTTTGAACAAAATAGTATGGAAAAGAGCGAGCAAAACAATCAAATTACCTCAAAGCAGAGGGTTAGGGACCATGGGGAGGTGTTCACCCAGGAGAGGGAGGTGAACGCGATGCTTGATTTGGTTCGCGGAGAAACGGAAAGGATTGAGTCGCGGTTTTTGGAACCGGCTTGCGGAACGGGAAATTTTTTGGCACCGGTGCTGGAAAGAAAGCTTGCCATTGTCAAAAAAAGGTATGGGTCAAGCCGGAGCGATTTTGAACGAATGGCGCTGGCGGCGGCGAGCAGTATTTACGGGGTTGAAATTTTATCGGATAATGTGGCAATATGCATTGACCGCCTCTATAATATATTGAATAATGACTACGCGAAGCTTTTTGGCAATGCGTGCAAGAATGAGTTTGGGGCAAGCGTCCGTTTCGAAGACGCCAGCTTGGCCTACGCGGGCATCAACAAGCACGAAGGCGAAGACATCGGCCTTTTTGACACTGTCATCACCCCCAAAGACTACGGCCAATCATTTGAAAACAATCCGGTCGGATAAAAAATATATCTATATTCTGGCATGTTCGTGTTTGGAATTTTATCAAGAAGAACAAAAAATATATAGAAAATTAAATCGCGCAAATAAAATTATGGATTATCAAAAATTTGAGAAATGGTGCAATTTCAATAAAGATAAAATCGATAGATATGTATTCAATAAAGATGTGTCTGACACTGGCGTGAGCTTAACGCTTCTTTTTGGACTTATTTTATTCTACGGATTGTATAAATTTTTTGGATATGGCGGTTTATTTACAATTATAGGAATTGTCTATATTTTTATAGTTTTCTTTATTATTGTGACAAAATTTGATTTACCATTAAAAACGAATGAAATTTTTGCTTGTTTACTGTTTAAAATTTCCAATGAAATTGAGTTAATGCAATCAAATAAAAATATTAAAGAACTGCATCAAGATCTAAAAAATTTAAAAAATATATCAATTTACCCCATTAAAACGAGGGTTCCTTCGATGTGTTTATTCAAAAAAGAAAATAGCTTGCAGTTAAAATTTTTCAAATTATTTTATGAGCTTCCCGAACGGATATATTCATCAATATCGGATGCCAATTTTGATAAAACAGAAATGATAGAAAATCTTAGAAAATTGGCATATTCTATTTATTGTGATGCGGATAATAAAGAAGAAACATTAAATCAAGTGCTTATTGATAATCCAAGTTCTAAAGATTTAGGATTTAATTTTTTAAAGCAAATATCAAAATTTAAAAACAATAATTTATTTAGGGCAATATTTTGGACTGTTATCTTGGGAATAATTTTTTATTTTCCATATCGTTGTCTCGGAATAGATAAGAATACATTATTTGGAGGTTTTGTTGTAATGCTATCACCAATTATCTTTTCAATATTTAAAAAATAACAAAAATCATTTTTAAAATGAAAACTATGTCAAAAATAGGCAAATGTAAAAATTGTTTGCAGGAAAATATATTAACGAGAGGCTATTGTTATGATTACTACGCAATGATTTTTGAAATTGAAAAAGCCAAACAAGGAGCTTTCCCCCAAGAAGTGCGGGGGTTATACTCTGTCTATGGCCATAATTGCGAAAAAATAAAAGAAGAATATCTCCGACAATTAGAACACAGGTTAACAATCATCCAAGATGCGAATATCCCGAGAAATGATATTAAAGCTATTGATCTTGAATATCGGATTAACGAAGCATTTTTATTATTTAGTAATGGGAAAAAATCGGGAGTTGTTAATATTGAAATTAATGATTACTTGCAAGACGAAAAATCAAAAGGATTTGTTTGTAAATTATTCAGCCGTATGATTTTGTTGAAACGATTTAAAATTGATTCTATGAGCCTACGATATGTGGCGAAAGGCTAATTTTGCGCTAAGGTGGAAGAATGGCGTCAACTCTGATTTTTAAAAACCTCGGAGGGATTGATTTGTTTGAGATCGAGAAAATTTGGCGGTTTCATTGAAGACGGGAAGCGAGCTGGGGGTTTGTTTATTACCCAAAACGGAAAAGAGGGGGAAGGGATTTTGGGGCTGTTACTGCTTGGGATTTGGGAAAAATCAAATAAAATTATGGATTTAGTCAGTATTTAAATACGGATTTAAATACGGACTTGAATTGTCGGATGAAATTATGGGTTTTGTGATAAAATAAAATAGGGAGCGCATGTTTTGATTATTTTTTTTGCATATGGAACTTAACGACAGCGAAATTCAAATTCAGAATGAAGCGGTTGAATACATAAAATCGAAAAAAGGCGAGCTTATTGATAGGTTTATCATCCAAAAAAATCCCTTGCGCCGATCGCTTTTCGCGTTTTTTATGGCCGGATCGCCCGGTGCCGGAAAAACCGAATTTACCAAGCGATATTTTCCGGTTTTTTTCAGCAAAAAAAATGAAGCGTTGGTAAAAGCGTTTGAGAAGGCGGGGATTGATGTTATGGTTGCGGATAAAATCACAATCAGAATTGATGTTGACGAAATCAGGGATTTTTTACCCCAATATCGCAAAACCAACACAAAAAACGGCCAAAAGGGGAACGCCCATATCATTCAAAAAGCGGCGAACAAGGGATTGGATTATTTGCGAGATTATTGTTTGGGAAATGATATTTCATTTATTCACGATGGAACTTTTGGTAATTATGGTACAATGGAAACAATCATCGAGAAAACGATCTTAAAAAACAGAATAGTTTGCGTGTATTACATATACCTTGATCCGTTAATTGCTTGGGATTTTACAAAAGCAAGGGAAGCTTTGGAGGGTCGTAATATCAAAAAGGAAAAATTTATTGAACAATTTTTCAATGCGCAAGAAAATGTTTGCAAAATAAAGAAAAATTTCGGCGAAAAAGTGTTCGTGCATTTCATTTTGAAGGATAATAAAAACGAAATGGCCAAGATTGAATTCAACCAGTCGGATATTGCAAAATGTTTGGAAAACTACTACACTAAGGGGACAATAAAAAGGTATTCACCTGAAGATTTGTCGAATCTTCTTCGCTAATCAATTATTAAACAATATGTTATCTTTATTCGTAAATTTTTTAAAAAAGCGAAGCGATAAAGAGGCCAGAGAGATTATTTTAAAAGAGTTTCTCAATCCAAAAAATCAGAAAAAAGCCATTAAAGAGGCGGCGAAGAAGTCGGCACAAGATCAAAATGCTATTTTGGTAAAGTATCGCCAACTAATGAAACAGTCGTAATTCGCAAAGAAACCCGTCCAAAAACGGGTTTTTTGGAATGAAAAAATGGCGGTACATAAAAAGGGTTAGACCTTTTTTGAAAAGGGAAAATTGGCGGGATTATTAAAGACGGGAAAAGATTGGGTGTCCTGTTTGTTACGCAAAACGGAAAAGGGGGGAAGGGATTTTGGGGTTGATGATTTGGGGAAAATAAAATTATGGATTTAGTCAGTATTTAAATACGGATTTAAATACGGACTTGAATATGATTTTCAAATTTTGCAATAATTTTAATTATGAAAAATAGCGAATCAAAAAATCCGATAATTATCTACGAAGGCGAAAACGGCCAGCCAAAAATTGAGGTGACAATGGAGGGCGAAACCGTGTGGCTCACCCAAGCCCAATTGGCCGATTTGTTTGGCACATCCTGACCCAATATAACCATGCACATCAAAAATATTTTTGATGAGCGGGAATTAAGCGAGATTTCAGTATGTAAGGATTTCTTACATACTGCCGCGGACGGCAAAAAATACAACACAAAATATTATAATCTTGATTTGATAATATCTCTTGGCTATCAGGTTAAATCAAAAATCGCGACGCATTTCCGCCAGTGGGCAACAGCGCGGCTCAAAGAATATATTATCAAAGGTTTTGCCATAGACGATGAAAGATTGAAAAATGCCGGTGGCGGAATTTATTGGAAGGAACTTTTGGATCGCATTCGCGATATTCGCAGCAGTGAAAAGGTTTTATATCGCCAAGTATTGGATTTGTATGCCACCAGCATTGATTATAATCCCAAAAGCGGCGAATCAAAAAAGTTTTTTGCGATTGTCCAAAACAAACTGCATTACGCGGCAAATGGCAAAACCGCGGCGGAGTTAATTACCGAAAGAGCCGATGCCGACAGGCCTTTTATGGGACTTATGTCTTTCTCAAAAGACGGCGTGCGCAAGGCCGATGTGATTGTCGCCAAAAAATATTTGACCGAAACTGAAATCAAGCGGTTGAACAATGTGGTTTCCGCGTATTTTGATATTGCCGAACTTAATGCCCTTGGCCAAAAGCCAACTACGATGGGGGACTACATCAATCAACTGGATAAACTGATTGCGTCAATGGATCGCGCCGTTTTGGGGGACGCGGGCGAAATAAGCCACATTGAAGCCCAAGCCAAAGCGTTGGCCGAGTATAAAAATTATCAAACAAAAACTCTTTCGGCGGTAGAGAAATCCTATGTGAAAAGCATCAATGCGATAGAGAAAAATGTTGCCAAAAAAATAGCGATAAATGGTGTCGAGAAATGACGACAACTCCGTTTTTTAAAAAATATCCGCGGGATGTGTTTGCGGTCAAGGAAAGATTTGGCGGGTTTACCAAAGACGGGAGGCGACTGGGGATCTGTTTGTTGCGCAAAATGGGAAAGATGGGGAAGGGATTTTGGATTTAATTACCGCTTGGGATTTGCCGGATAGTATGTTGCAATTAATGAAAAATTAATCGACGGCGCAGTATGATTGCTGTACAATCGACCATTAATTGTAAATAAATAAATATGAAAAAAGGATATGTTAATAATATTGAAGCGCTTGCTTTGGCGAACACGAATTTCCGCGAGGTTGTCTATACGGGGGCGCACAGCCAGCTGGTTTTGATGAGCCTAAAACCCTCCGAGGAGATCGGCATGGAAGTCCATTTAGATAACGACCAGTTTTTCCGGATCGAAAAAGGCCGGGCCAAAATCGTTATTGATGGCAACGAATACGAAGCGGCGGACGGTTTTGCCGTGGTTGTGCCCGCGGGCGCGAACCATAACGTTATCAACGCTTCCGACAGCGAGGATCTGAAACTTTATACCATCTATTCGCCGGCGCACCATAAAGACGGCATCGTCCGAGCCACCAAAGAAGAAGCGGCTGCCAATGAAGCGGAATTTGATGGCAAAACAACCGAGTAGCCCATTCATAAAACAAACAAAAAACGGCTCCTTGGAGCCGTTTTTTGTAGTTTGGAGGGCTATTTGGCGCAGCAATCCTTGCAGCAATTTTTAAAGCATTTTTGCGCCTCTTCCGGGTTTATTCCAATTTTTTCCAAGCATTCCCTGACAGTCATATCCAATTTGATCTCGGACATATCGCATTTGCAATCGCAATTGTTTTTTGTTTCCATGATATTTGATATGGTTAATATTTCTCCGACCTTTATCGCAATATATTGCCGTCAATAGTTAATCGAAATTTTTCGATATATTAAGCCAAAAAAATTTACTTTCGAAAGAATTTTTCCAGCGAGCAACAGCATTCGGCGGCCCGATCGCAGCAAACGCTGTAATAGGAATTGGTGCCCTCGGCCCGCATCTTTACCGCTCCGGATTTTTTGAGCAGCGCCAAATGGTGGGAAACGGTGGCCTGGGCAAGGCCGAGTTTTTTAACAAGGTCATTGACGTTCAATTCGCCGCTCTTGCGCAACTCCTCGAGTATCTGCTGCCGGACGGGATGGCCGATCGCTTTGAAAAATGACTTGAAGCAAAATCCGCTCATAGCTTTAGTATATTGATATTTTTCGATGAATGTATTATATCAATATCATATCCATAATAAAGCCTGTGTCAAGTCTTTGGCGCAGTCCGGAGCGTTTTTACATAAATCAATAATTCGGTTATAATGGCGGCAGGTTATTCCACTCTGCTTTTAATCTATGTTTAAAAAAATTTTATTTTCAGCTTTGTTGTTCTTCGCGATGTTTTTAGCGGCGGATAAAATTTTGGCCGCGGACAAGGCGACGGTCTATTTTTTTTGGGGCGACGGTTGCCCGCATTGCGCCAAGGAGGAAGTTTTTTTGAAAGAGTTGAAAGGCAAATATCCGCAAATCGAGATTCGCGATTATGAAGTTTGGAAAAACGCGGACAATCAAAAGCTTTTATCCGAGGTGGGGAAAAAGCTGAATATCCAGATTTCCGGAGTGCCGTTCACGGTTGTCGGCGAAAAATATTTCACCGGTTGGTTTGACCAAAAAACCACGGGCCAGGCGATCGAGGAAGCGGTGAATTATGCCCTCAATAATGATTGCCGCGATCTTGCCGCGGAGGTTATGTCACCGGACGGCCAAACGCAAAGCAGTGAAAATTGCGCCCAGGAAAGCGTAAAAAATGATATTCCCGAAAAAATCAACGTGCCTTTGCTGGGGGAGATCGAAATCGGAAAATTCTCGTTGCCGGTTTTGACAATTGTCTTGGGAGGATTGGACGGGTTCAATCCGTGCGCGATGTGGACGTTGCTGTTTTTGATCAGCCTGCTTTTGGGAATGGAAAATCGGCGCCGAATGTGGATTTTGGGAGGTGCGTTCATCGTTGCTTCATCGGCGGTTTATTTTTCTTTTATGGTTGCCTGGCTCAATTTGATTTTGTTTATTGGACTCGTGTTTTGGGTGCGGCTGGCGGTGGCCGGGGTTTCTCTTGCGGCTGGCGGTTACAATTTGAAAAAATATTTTTCCAAACAGCCGGCGGTTTGCAAAACCGGCACCGATCCCAAGCATCAGGAAATTTTTAAAAAACTGAAGGCGGCCGCAATGCAACGCAATTTTTATCTGGCGCTGGGCGGGATAATTTTGCTGGCATTCACGGTGAATCTGGTGGAATTGATTTGCTCGGCGGGATTTCCGGTGATTTTCATGCAAATCTTGGCGATGAGCGGTTTGAGCTGGTGGCAGCATTATCTTTATATCCTGCTTTATATTTTCGTTTTCATGGCGGATGATATGATCGTCTTTTTTGTTGCGATGGTCACGCTGAAGATGGCGGGGGTTACCACGAAGTACCAGCGATTTTCCTATCTTGCCGGCGGAGTTTTGATGGTGGCGATCGGCTTGCTGCTGGTTTTCAAACCCGAATGGTTGATGCTCGGCTGATCCTGATAAATCCGGTTCGTCTGGAACTCAAGAAGCCGCCTAGAGAGCGGCTTTTGGCGTTTACGTTGTATGGAAACCATCAAAAGAAAATAGTATACTTGGGAAATGGTTAATAAAAGAATTTTGGGGGGATACATGGGCTTGAGATTTTTCTCGGCGTTATTTTTCTCGGCGGTCGTAACTGTTAATTTGGTTTATCAAGCCACGGTGGTCGGTTTGAATCCGTTGCAGCTTGTTTTGGCGGGAACTCTTTTGGAATTGATTTCTTTTGTTTTCGAGATACCGACCGGAATTGTAGCGGATTTGTACAGCCGGAAACTGTCCGTGATAATCGGCGTTATTCTGGTCGGCGTCGGATTTATGATCGAAGGTTTGAATCCGACTTTCGCGGCTGTGTTGATCGCCCAGATCGTATGGGGCATCGGTTATACTTTTATCAGCGGCGCGCGCGAGGCCTGGATCGCCGATGAGGTCGGGGAAAAACACGCGGGTCAGGCGTTTATGAAGGGACAGTTTGCCGCGCAGGCGGGAACGTTCGCCGGGATCGCAGTGAGCATGGTTTTGGCGAATATCGATATCAGGATCCCGATTGTCATTGGCGGGCTATTTTACGGTTTGCAGGCGGTATTCATCGGGTTATTCATGCCGGAAAATAATTTCGCTCCGACTCCGGCGCGAAAACGGGAAACTTTCCGGTCGATGAAAAATATTTTTGCGAAAGGGATTGCATCGGTGCGAAACAATAATGTATTGCTGGCCATTATCGTAACCGGCGCGATTTTTGGTATGTTTAGCGAAGGATTTGACCGGTTGTGGACTCCGTATATACTCCAAGATTTTTCATTTCCCGCGATTGGCAATTTAAAACCGGTGGTTTGGTTTGGAATTGTCAGTATGGTCGCCGCCGCTTTAGCGGCGATCATTACCGCGGCTTTCAACCGGAGAACGAACGCGGCTAATCATCGTTCAACCGTTAAAGCATTATTTATCGCGAACATATTATTAGTTGTTTCCGTCATCGGATTCGGCGTTGCCAGTGGTTTCGCCGCCGCGGTAACGATGTATTGGCTGGCCGCGGCGTTCCGGGAAATCAGGGAGCCGCTTTATAACTCTTGGGCAAATCAAAATACAACTTCAAATCTGCGGGCGACAATATTTTCCATGTGCAGCCAGGCGAACGCGCTTGGCCAGGTAATCGGCGGTCCGATTCTTGGCGTCATTGCGGTTGCCTTTGCCATAAAGACGAGCATTGTTGCCGCCGGATTGGTCCTTGTGCCCACGCTTTTCTTTTATGCTTATTCAATAAAAAATCATAAGATTAAAGATTATTATGGAAAGCGGATGGCAAGGTAGGGAAAGAATTTAAATAGTCTGTTATAATGGATTTATAATCCAAATAAATTATGATCAAAAATCAAAATGGGAATGTTCTTATCATCGCGCTCTTGGTGGCCGCGGTTGTTTTAACCGGCGGTTATGTCGTGTATAGAGCATATGAGTCGCAAAATGGCCAAGCGCTGGTTTCCGATAATAAAAACCAAAATCCAACAGTCGAGCCAGCGAACGCGGTTGAAAACATACCTGCGGAAAATAAAACTTCTCCAACTGCCAGTTTAACTGATTTTGTGAAATACAAGGCGGAAAAAACCGCTTTCAATCCCAAGCTGCCTGACTATAAATTAACGCTATCGGATTTAACCAATTTGGGCGCGTTTGAAAAAGGCACGGCATTCACTTCGGCGCAAAAAAACGAGCTCTTGAAAAATAATTTTTTCATCGCGGCCAATACGGATAAATTTTATTCCGATGATGCCAACGGTTTTGCCAATCCCGTGACGCGCGTTGATGACTGGGTCGATCTTTACGGACGGATCGGCGGCGAATATTCCGCCAGCAGCCGCAATCCGGAAAATTCGGTTTTCATCACTTCGGATTTTTTGTTGCACGCATACCACCGGCTGATCGAGAAAGAATTTGAAGCGGTCGAACAGGCGAGTTTCTATCCCGATCTCAAAACGATCAGTGATTCATTGTTGAAACTGTCGGCGGAGTCTTATAGCAAAACAACTGACGCAAAGCAAAAGGAAAGCTTTGACCGTTTGTCGGCTTATTTTTTGGTTTCCGCAGCGGTTCTCGATAATGCGGCAGATGACCACGCAAAATACAAAACGAATAATTTTGTTCCCGATAGCCAAACTGATACCAAGGAAAAAGTTTTGATCGGGTTGGACGGCCTGGCTATCGCCAATGGCGTTTCCAAATACGCAAAAGACACGGCCAAACAGGAAATCAATTTGATCTTTGCAGCAAGCGGGATTGCCAGCTCGCCGTTATTCGGCAAATACCAGTCCGAAGCGGGTTTGAACCTGCCTGAAGATTACACGCAATACAATCCGCGCAGCCATTACGCGAAAAACGCCATTTTGAGAAATTATTTCCGCGCGATGATGTGGTATGGCCGGACCAACTTCCTGTTAAGTAGTCCGGAGCTGACCCAGGACGCAGCCAATATCAGTTTGCTGATTTCAACGGACAATTTAAAAAAGTGGGAATCCATCTATTTGCCCACGGCCTTCTTTGTCGGCCAGAGCGACGACTTGAGCCTTTATGACTATCGGCAGGCGGTCGATAAAACCGGCTTTGGCAAAGACGGCCAAAATCAGATCGATAAATTGCAGCAGGAATTGAAAACATATAAAAATCCGCAGATAATGTCTTCGGCGGCCATCGGGAACAAGGTTTTCGGTCTGTCGAAAGAAGAGTTGCAAAACAAAACCAAGGGATTCCGTTTCATGGGGCAAAGGTTCACGCCGGATGCGTTTATTTTTTCATCTTTGACGCAGGGCGATGAATTGCCTGATCAAAAAACCGGCCAAAGCTTGCCCAGCATGCCCACGGCTTTGATGGTCTCAACTTTGATGGGCAGCAAAACTTCCCAAACGTTGTTGGACGGCTGGATAAAGACCAACTCGCCGCAATCGGATAAAATCATCGCGGATAAAATTGCCAAACTTGAAGATTATTTCGGCAAAATCAGCCTTGGCCAATGGACCCAGAATATTTACTGGTCGTGGCTTTATACTTTAAAATCAGTTTTGGTCGATAATCTAGATAAAACCGGATATCCGATGTTCATCAAAAATGATTCCTGGAATAAAAAAAATCTGCAATGTTTCCTCGGGTCGTGGACCGAATTGAAACATGATACTTTGCTTTACGCCAAGCAAAGCTACGCGGAAATGGGGGGAGGCGGATATGACGAGGAGATAAAACCAATTGTGAAAGGCTATGTCGAGCCCAATATCGAATTTTTTGACCGTCTGATTGCGCTGGTAGGTTTGAGCCGGGACGGATTGAAACAATACGATCTTTTGCCGGGAACTTTCGAGCAGCGCAACGAGACTTTACTGGAATCGTTGCGGTTTTACCGCAAAATCGCCGTGGCCCAATTGCAAAATGAAAAGATCAGCGACGATGATTTTGAAAAATTGCGCTTGAGCGCCAAATCGTTGGGCTCTATCCTGGGCCCCGTGGGCGGTGAAGAGCTGATGGAAAAAGACGCCCGCGCGGCGCTGATCGCCGATGTTCACACCGATGTGGCCAAGGGGCAGATTCTTTATGAAGCCAACGGCATCCCGAATTACATTTTTGTGGCGGTAAAAGACGCGAATGGCGCGCGTCTGGCAAAGGGGCTGGTTTATTCCTATTATGAATTTGCCAAGCCTCTCGGCAAAAGGTTGACCGACGCGGACTGGCAGCAATGGAACTATTCGGAGAAGCAAAAAATTCCCGCCATGGCGGATTGGAACAAGTCATTAATCAAGTAAACCAATCTTGGATACATCAAAAAGAAATTTTTTGATCGCAATGGCGCCGGTTATTATTTTTATAATGGCCGGCAGTTTTCTATTTGTCAGTATCTATGGAAAAATATATCCAAAAGATCCGGTGATCGAAAAAAAATCCGCCGCGCAGACTTTTTTAAAGGGATATTCCATGAACCAAGAAAGCTATGCGGAAATTTTTTCGGCGTTGCAAAAAACCACTTCGGGAATGGAAATAAGCGCCGGCATCGTGCCGCACCATTTTTTAGCCAAAGGATTGATCGCCGGATTCTATAACGGGATCGGCAATAAAAACATTTCCACGGTTTTTTTGGTTTCTCCGGACCATTACGGCAATTTTTATAAGTCCGGAGAAATCGCTTATACAAGCGGTTTGGCTTGGCAAACACCATTCGGTAATTTATACGCGGACGAAGCAATCATAGATTCCATTGTTAATGACGGCGGCGTATCAACCAATGATGCGGTTGTCGGTTTGGAACATGGAATTTCGGTTGAAACGCCGTTTATACGATTTTTTTTCGGGCAAGCTAGAATAGTGACGCTTGTTTTGAAGAACACGGCTGGTTACGATGATTTTTTCAAGCTTGGGCAAAAGATAAAAAAAATCGCCGGCCGATCGATCATGGTGGTCAGCAGTGATTTCTCGCATGGATTATCCGAATCAGAGGCAAAAAATGAAGATGAGGAAAGTATCAGGAATCTAAACGGTTTGAGCGTTGCCGGACTTGATTCCATCCATAATGATTGCCGGCCATGCTTAGCGGTTTTGGCGGGGTTTTTGGGGGATGGAAGGAATAGTTTTTTGCTCGCCGACAATAAAGATTCCCGGGATTTTTCCGGAGATGATGGCGGCACGGTGACAAGCTATGTCAGCGGATATTATGCAAAATGACTCAGGTTCCGTGGAACCAGCTGGTCAGATATTTTTGCTGTTCTTCGGTCAGTTGGTCGATGTTTATGTCCATTGCCGCGAGTTTCGTTTTGGCGACATAATTTTCAATTTCAATTGGAACATCATATACCTGGGGCTTAAGGCCGGTTTTATTTTTTACCACCCATTCACAACCCAAAGCTTGTGTGGAAAAGCTCATATCCATTACCGAAGCGGGATGGCCTTCGGCGGCGGATAAATTGATGAGGCGGCCTTGCGCCAGAAGATAGAGGCGTTTTCCATTGACGATATATTCGTCAACGAAAGCGCGGACATTTTTTGGAGCGGAGTTTGCCATTTCTTTGAGCGCTTTAATGTTTATTTCCGCGTCGAAATGGCCGGAATTGCACAATATGGCGCCGTCTTTCATTATGCCGAAATGTTCTTTGTCGATCACATTGACATCGCCGGTTAGGGTGCAGAAAAGGTCGCCAATCTTTGCCGCTTCGAGCATGGGCATGACCGCGAATCCGTCCATGGCCGCCTCAAGCGCTTTGATGGGATCGACTTCAGTGACAATTACTTTGGCGCCCATGCCCCGGGCGCGCGTCGCGAAACCGCGGCCGCACCATCCGTAACCGGCAACAACGAAATTTTTCCCGGCGATCAAGATATCGGTCGCGCGAATAATTCCGTCCAAGGTTGATTGTCCGGTGCCGTAGCGGTTGTCGAACATATTCTTGGTTTTGGCGTCATTGACCGCGACCACTGGAATTTTCAA
>Ga0172381_10003920_pt1 | contig 15569 bp, 12 predicted proteins | sample Leawel6488metaG_FD_119754 | JGI IMG/M metagenome (GOLD analysis project Ga0172381, IMG submission 119754) | Leachate microbial communities from a municipal landfill in Southern Ontario, Canada - Leachate well 64-88 metaG | ecosystem: Engineered > Solid waste > Landfill > Unclassified | place...
CTGTGTACCAGTATAGAAAGCTGGCAACAGTGTTCCCTAGCAAGATTAAACCAAAGGAGTGTGACTGTTTTGATAAGCTTCAGCTTGTTGATAGGTATACATTACCGTAAACTATGGAGGGCATGATGCCTAACAAAATTAATGTGATTTCAATAGGACCCTTGGGGTTCAACATTAACCCGGATAATAATCTTAATAAGAAGGTTCTTTACAGGGTCCCAAATGGGGATCCTTATAAGTTCGACGGAAAAGACAGGCTTATCAAAATCCTGTCGAAATTCAAGGACAGATACCTTAGCGAGGAATCCGTTAAACTGCTGTTTAACACCCCCTCAAAAGCTTTCTGGATCAAAGACCCTTCAGGATCAGGAGAAGTCTATAAGAGACCAGGGTGGATGGACGAAGCTAAGGAAAAGGTATACTTCGATGACGGGTCATCTGCATATCCTCTGGATATGAGCGTATTTAAGCCCGCCAAAGAAGGATGGGCATTCTTCTGGAGAAAAGCTAAAGGGCCAGACATAACCTTATTCATAGACAAACCTGTGAACGTGATCGAAGACGCTTACCAGGCAGAAGCAGAAGACTTCGGATTCACATTCAGAGGATGTGTAAAGGTTATATTCGGGGACTACAGGAAACGTGCTAAGGATGGACGGGTATTCTTCTCAGTCAACAGGGAAGAGAACGTGTATAGTCACGAGAAGTCAACGCACGTAATGCTGGTAGCCCCGGCAAATACTAACCTTAAGCACTACACCGATATGGTGTACCACAAATGGACTGTTAAAGGTTGCTTTGACACAGCAATATTTCCCATAGAGAGTCTATATGGAGGAGGTAGTAATGAAGAAACTAAACCTCAGTGAGTTCATCCGGGAAAGGCTTAAAGAGGACCCTAATACAAGGGCATCACAGGTAGTATCGTTACTTGATATGCTAGGTGTTAGTTACCGAACTAAGTCTGTTGAGAACATGCTCTATATAGAGAGGAAAAAGTTTAAGGACAGTAACAACCTTATTGTAGCTGAACCTGCTACTCCTAAAGTTACCACCCTTCTGAAAAGAGAAGGCAAGACAGTACCAGGACCTCAGGGGGACATGAAGGCCTTAGATAGTAAGAAGCAGTTAGAAACCCTTGTGGATACGATACTTGAAGCTTACAGAGCTGACAAACTCCCTACCCCTTTGGAGATTAACCAGGCTATTATAAAGTTACAAGGTGATAGCGAATACTGTGAAGCAGACATAAGGGAGTGTTGTCTTAAAAGAGACCCCAACTTCTTCGATGCTCACAAGAACTACCTAGCTATCAGGGTACTGAAGAGGAAGCTTTCCAACGAAGTAAAGGTCATGGATAAAGAAGGGTATACAGTAGGATTGGCAGCTGTTATGGCAGGTCTAATAGGCCCTAACTACATGACCTCCAGTTACGCAGTGATTGAGACCCTCAACGATATGGGAATAACTGTTACTAAAGAGGCAGGCAACTACCTTCCTGAATATTTCAGGCACTTAGTAATAGTTAAAGCCAGGGAATGCGAAGGCCATGTAGACCTGGACGTAATTCTTAAGACCCTCAACCGTAGAGCGGTTAGGTTCTCAAAAGAGAACGTAGTGAATTACCTAAACTTTAAGAACATACCTTTCTATGACTCAGAAGAGTTTGTAGACGGTAACCCGAAAGTGGTACTGAGCGTTAGCATAGGGGGCTTCACTAAGGAGTATCCAATGGTGGTCGAAAAGGAAAGGATCTCAGAACTCAATGAGTGGGTTGGACAGTTAATAACAGATTTTAATAAAAAATAGGAGAAAGAAAATGAAACTTATACGTAAAAGTGAAATACTGGAGAAGTATAACCTTACAGCAGGGGAGCTTAATGAGAGGCTTGAAAACTCAGGCCTAAGGGTCTACGAGGACTCCGATAATGAACCTTGTTTTGTACGGGATTACGTAGAAGATGTCTTGCTGCATGTTAAACTGGATAATATCCAGGCTGCTAACGAGGCTAGTAGGGTAGACCAAGCCAAAATAATGGAAGAGTTGAAAGACCTGAAAGATGCGTTCAAGGAGCTTATAACCTCTATAAGTGTTCCTGGATACTGCGCTGAAAAACCTGCTGCCCCTGTCTCATCTGAAAAGAAAGAGGGAAAGAAAGAGAAAGCACCGCCTAAGGCGAAAACTCCAGTCAAAAAAAGAGGAGCACCTGGAGGACCTAAGGCTCGTAAAGTCTTTGAGGCTTCAGAGCATTGGATTGTATACTTCGACGAGGGTACCAAGACACCGCGTTACCTCAGCAGTGCACAGGTCCCTTTGAAACAGTTCGTAAAAGAGGGTATGAGAGAGCTGGGGGTGTTGGATAGAAAAAGTTGTTATATCTTTTCTGTCGCCATGGAACACGTTGAGGGAACCCTTCAGAACGCAAAAGCAGAGTTTGCTAAAGTAGAGTCAACCCAGGAGCTTAAACTCGATCCTGATCTTCTCCGTACTGATACCCGAAAGATTTCGGACCTCGTACCTGCAGGAGCTTTCAGGAGTCTCCTCACGAACAACAAGATCTGGAACGTAAGCCTTCTCTGGGATTGTCTCGGAGCTGAAAACAGGCACTTTAAGAAACTCGATCCGATGAAAGCCCTTCATATAGGCATATTTGCTAAGGGACTCGCCCTTAGGAAGAAACCAGAAGCTGCGCAGACTGAGCTCCTTAGGATGCTTAAGGACTCAAAACTCGCCGTGGCCCATTACCCTTTTCCAAACTGTATAAAAGAAGACTATGAGTGGGTAAGCGATATCAGCATTATTACAGGAACTGAGGAGGAGGAAGACTTCACCATGACGTTAATGCTCGGATTGGCATATAACCTTTCCGAAAAATAAAAGAATAACCCGGCGTAAAACCCGGGTTACTTTTTTTTATGTTTTTATTGCAATGTTGATATTTTATTACTATAATACTTAGAACCTTTTAGGAGGACTACATGCCTAGCAACCAGAATAAGGATTTCCAACTCATTGAAATGCCTGAACTTTCAGGTTGTTTCATAGCTTCAAAATATACCAAATCCAGCAGATCTATATCTGATATGGTACCTGTTATAAAAAGAAGCCTTGAGTTCTTTGAGCGCTACAAAATAGACTACTGCAGAGGCATAGCCTTGGATTATGAGGGTACAGTTCTTAGGGGGCACAAGGAATATAATACCTTACAACGAATATCATCCTTAGTGCTTATGTTTGTGCCCGACAAGTTTAAGAATACTGTGGGCGGCCTAAGCGACTTGGCGTCAATTGTTAATTTCATAAATGCAGAGATTACTAAGGAAGCGCGTCTATACCTGGGAATGTTTAAGACTCCATCAGAGGGTATCAGTGATACCCCCGCAAGAGGGGCCACCAACAGGCCTAAAAAACCTACTAGGAACCCTATACAGCGTACTAAGATTAAAATAGCAGGTGGAAGGGGTATACATAACGGGAACAGCAAACTAAAACCCGGTGCTTTAAAAGTTAGAAAAATATTACCTAAAAATAAATGACACAAAAGATAAAAACATATGTTATAAACCTTGATTGTGAGCTACCCCGCTACATACTATTCAAGGAAGCTAACAAACATATGGAAGATATCTTGGATATTGAGCATCTGACTCCGGTAAGCACTAACAGCAAAGAAGTCACAGAAGGTTTAAAACAAGTCCGCGGTAGAAGTGAAAGTTTTAAAAAAAGAGCTGAGATATCAAACAAGTTGAGTATGGCCTTAGCGCTAGAGAAGGCATACACCCAGGGGTTTGAGGAAGTTATAGTTCTGGAAGACGACGCTGTGTTTACTAAAGATGCTCCTGGGGTACTCAGAAGGATCATGGGTAATATCCCTGCAGACATGTTAAGCTGCCATCTAGGAGGTTATATTAAGAGCTTCAGTTCTAAGGCCATAGACCCTATAGACAAGAACCTATTTCGATTAAGGGCTAACCCTAAGTACCGATTATGGGGAGCGCACGCCATACTCTACAATAGGAAAGGTATGGAAGTAATGATAAAAACGTTCAGGGGCCACAAAGATCTTGCTGATACAATAGTTGTTGCTGCGCTAGTTAAAAAAGGGCTAGGAGGCATGTGCTTCCCATTTATATGCAATCAAAGTGCTGACTCCTACTCCAAAATAATATTTGGTACTAGCATGCATGGCACCTTTCCATTGAAAAAAATGGAGAGTGACAACGTAAAATTCATAAACCAACAGATAAATAATTTACCAGACAATATTAAAAGACGGTACGATTTAAAACTTTTAACAGGGTAGACCCAATGTTCGCTAATATGAGGACTAATAAGCTTATAGAAAAAAGATTCAATAGATGCATACTATCTAAGGGTCGTGTCATAGGCGTCATGAATTATACATTAGACACTTGTAAATATGGTTATATTTTACTAGTAAATACTAAGTGTTGTAAGCTAATGTAGATTAGACAGATTTAGAATGTCACAAACTGTCATTAGAGTGTCATCTACTTATATAAAACAAATCAAATAGTTAGCTACCCCAGTGACACAAAATTGATTTTTTTTTAAAAGTTCGCATACAAGTGATTATCTTATATTTTCTCTCATGTGTAAACTTTTATAAAGAAGTATTGTCATTTACTGTATATTTAGTACCTAAGACCTAGTTATTATTAAATTTTTTGTATGACTTTTTTTTGTCATTTAGTGTCATTTAGTGTCATTAGAAACTCTAACCTACTGTTATTTAAAGTAAAAGTATATGACTTCAGGTTATTATTCCCCTAGTGCCCTAAAACGAGTCTCTTACATTTTTCTTGCATTCCTAACTTTGGATGTTAAACTACTCATGGTTAGTTATTATTTTCCGAGGTGTGTTATGGCAGAAGGTCTTAGACGTCCTTTAAAGAAACTTACCCATGTTAGGGACGTAAACAACTACATCCGCAAAAAGATACTCGAAGGAAGGAACCTAAGCGTAGAAGAAGATAGAAGCGAGCTCATTAAGGATTTCCTGGAAAGGTTTACAACAGGGCCCAAAGCTGGGCCCGCTGAAATGACTCCGGAACTTTTTGCATTCTTTCTGCAGAAACTAAATGCTCATGCTCTTTACGAGACCATGGACAACTCCAGTTTTCAAATAGTATTCCCAACTTACTTTCCTTTTGATGTGGAAGCTGAAGCTGAGAAGTTCGGGTTTAAAAACCTGTATACGCAAATAGAGAACGGCCTTAGAAGAAGATCAAACACAGTCGGAGAAGTTAAGACCGCCAGCGCTATATACGCTAAAACTGAAGACAGAAATTTATTTGATAAAGTGGCTCACGCTGCTACAGACCCAGAAGAGGTTCGTATGTCAAACGTAGGTAGAGATTATGAAACATCTAGGAGTGTACAACTAGATATCTTAAGAGATAAGGCTGCGTCCATGTACTGGAACTACCGTAACATGGAAGACTTTGTTAAAACATCTGCTTTTTCGTCTGATCCGGTACGGAAAAAGGTTTATGAAAGTATAAAGCTATCTTCAATAAGAGGCAATAAAGACAAGACTGCCGGTCTTTCGGAGTTCAATACCTTCATAGAGCTAATAGACGAAATTTCAGAGCTTAAGAAATCTAAGTAAAAAGACTATGATAATAGTGCCAAGGCTTAAAGTTGGAAGCGTAGATCCTGAGCTTCTTCCAATTCGAGTAATACTCCAAACACGTATGGATGCCATAGTTGTAATCCTTCGAGTAATAAGATACCTTAGCAGTGTTGGCGTATACGGAGAAAGCCTTAAGTGGTTTGATAGTAAGGACTCCCCAATATTCATAAACAAAGTAGGTGAAGATCCTTACGATAACGCTAACAGCTTACCCAGCATGACTGTTGATATAGGTGGATATAGAATCCCTGACGACAAGTTTTTGTATGAGAATGCAATAAAGACAAATCAGGAAGGTACTGACTTTTATTCTGAGCTTAATACAGGCGTTGAGATACTTATAAAAGGTAGATCTGATAAGGAGGTCTACAACCTGGCTGATAATACTGCTGATTTCCTGAAGGTCTTAAAACCTGATATTCTAGGTTCTGTAGAAAATCTTGACGGTATATTCTCAATAACGGCTGGTAGGGTTGTCCCTACAACGGACGCTTCAGCTACCCCAGGAAGATACGAGTGTATGGTTACCATGAACATTAGAGCTTACAAGTACCTCAACTGGTCTAGGTATAAGGGGCCAGGGGACAGTCCTGACCCGGTTCTTAACAAGGGAATTCATATGGGAACTGGTGGAATACAATCCAGGCTAAACCCGGAAGGAACTCGTCCTTTATTCTCCTACAGTTCGTTTGTAGTTACCGCAGGAAGTTCCGATGCAGATGCCTTCGTGGTAACAAATCAGACTATGTTCTCAGGTAGGGAAGGAGTTGCTACTCCTCAGGACTTGGATACCGCTACCCAACTATCTTTTTCATCTAAAGAATTTGATCTAGGGGAAGTACCTCCGGAGTCTGGTGAGTCTGAACTGGGTATCTCTATGACAACGCAAAAAGATGGTAACATAAATATAGTATTTCCTGAATTCATAGAAGTCGATCTCCCAGGATTCTCTCTAGTACATGACCCTGGAACTATAACTGTAAGATTACGGGGGTAGTATGCTATTCTTCTCAGTACAAAGTGGTGTAGGGGATTTTAAGACCTATACTTGTGACTACGATCTAAGTAGTGTTACCGAAATAATTCTGGAAAAACAATTTAGCAATCCTTCAACTTTTGTTAGGAGTGAAAACGGATGGGCTACTAGTGTAATTTGGGATGCTGGCGTAGTGTCTATTAAATATGATGGGGGTGTCAAAGATAGCCCTGTATTTGAAGACATCCTGGGATTCCCTATAGATATGAATGAAGGTGATAACTGGGCGCTCCCAGTAGTGATGGATTCTAGCGCACAACTGGTATACCTCAACAAAGACGCAGAGGTGATCGGAAGTTCAAATATGTCTGGTTTTGAATACGCTGCAGGAAAAAAGGGTGTAGGCATAGTTTTTTACAATTACCGTAACAGGAAAGCTATGCTGGCATCTGTTTCTGGAACACAGCAGCAACTAGTTCTCCCTGCAAAGCCTAAGTACCAAACAGGTATGACCCTAATACCAGGGTCTAAACTTTTATATTTCTCTGATGCAAACGAATTGGTATGTGCAAAATTGGATGACTCTGGATTAGTTGAAGTATTTAAAGTACCTATCTGGGAATCTGTAGGAGGAGAAGAGAAAGTGCCAACAGGGTCTCCGGTGTATGGTATGGACTGTAACATATACGTAGTTACCAAGGATAGTAAGATACTCAAGTTGGATCCAGAAGGTATGCCTATAAAGAATTTAAGCATGGTAGGTGTAAAACAACTATCTGAATATACAAGAGTTAGCCGGGTATTCGACCTTAGCTGTGGAGCAGAGGTGGATCTAGGGGATATACCTGTTCTTATCAATAAGAGAGTTTACGAGTTTGAAATAACCGCGGGTGAATTCGGAGAAGATCTAGTGCAGCTTACTGCCGGAGATTTCATGGCATTATCTTTAGATAAGGTCGTATGGGCTACTGAAGCTGAGATAGAGAATATCCCTGCGGGAGAAAGCCGTACCATCTACTTTGTACTATACCCGCCTAATGAAACAGTTGACGGGGTATCTGAGCTTACCCTAGTTACCCCTTACTCAGATGAACCTATAGAGGTTGAAATTAAATATAACAGTGTAAGACCTAAGTCTATAGTGGTCCCTACAAAGGCTGTTAAAGGATCCTTGACCGGATCTGTAGAGGGCAATGCCCTAGTTGCCCTTGATGAAGAGGGCAGTACTGCCGAGAGAATAAAATATAAGGCTAGTTTCCCAGGATGATCTTGTCCACCACTTTTGGAACATCTTTTAATTCAGACTCTTTTCCATTGATAGTAAGTTTTGTACCGTCATACTTAATTAAGTATCTGGTTTTAGATTTTATAAGAGTCATGCTGTTTCCGCTAACTCCAGGCGTGTCCACAAACTCATCGTAAGCTATCTTGCTTATTAACGGTTCTAAAGGTCCCATGGTATCCTCCTAGTAAGTTACTACCAGTATTATAGCCCTCTAAAACTACAAGTCAACAAAGCGGTTATTTTCTTGACACGCTACCCTCGGTACAGTAAACTGATCTGAACGACTTGTGAGGTGTACTATGCGCGGATTTCTACCATTTATCTCCAAATGGCAGCAAGGTAAGTTTGGGAAGGACTGTAGTGTTATAAAAGCTAATGAGTTTTTCAACATGGAGGCTTATAATTCTCTTGTAGAAAGCTTATACGATATGGTGTCCCAAGGCGTTGCAGCCAGAGAAGTATTTAACCCAGCTACTCCCGGAGTGTCAGGACGTATATTCACGCTTAACACTACCACTGAAACAGGGCTTGGTTATGATCATAATATGAAAGATACTTACATGCTTACTGAAAAGATAAGTACGGAGTACAATCAACATATAAAAATGCGCCATGTCAGTAGGACTTACGATACCACTGACGAAAGCATAGACCCCACGTACAATAATCCGGACCCAGTGTATATGAGCTATGGGTTTGGTGACGTGTCCATGGTAAACCCCTATGCGTTTGCAGCCTTAGATGTTTCAGAAGGAAACGAGCAGTACCTGACAATAGAATATATAAAAGATTCTGATGCCAGAAGATACGCATCCTCACTACAGCTGATACTCCAGTACATACCGGATGATAACTTCTCAGATAAGATAGAGCTTGTTGTAGGTGACGAATTCAATGAGTCTACTTCTGAGGGTGACTTCACAAGATATACCCGGTATATAGTTCGTTTCGGAAATGAGATTACAGTTCCTCAACTTATGTCTGTACTTAACCTTTATACAGAAGATTCAGAAGCAGTTTTCGAAGCTGAGATCCACGGTGGAGTTTCACCTGATCTTATAAAAGTTAAAGATGTATTTTATTACTATGATGGATACGAGCTCGTAAGCAGTGTAAAAGTCTTAAGGTTTGTACCGCCTATGCCTAGTGTAGTAGTAAATAACCCCGAAGGCTTTTTCAACAAGTATTTCAATACTACGGGTGAAAGCGACTATAATATGAACATCTTAGCGTTTACCACTGACGGCGGTAGCATACCTGAGACATTCATAAATACCGGTACTTACGGATTCGTTATCCGTAGAAACTATGATGATGCCGGATTTCAGACGTATCCTACATTGGTTACTTATGATGATAATCCAGCGCTTCTTTACATCCCTAATAAGAAACAGAGGGAGCACTATACTAAGTCCGGTACCGGCACTCCTATGTGGTTTGCCAATGGTAACCCTGTGCTTGATAACAATCACATTTCTTCCATTGATTTGGATGGTAATTATTTCTTCCTACCTTTTGTTGAGGTAACGGATTGTTCAGTTAGATTCCTGTCCGGTAGATCTATACATATTGACAATATTGGTGATAACGATCTGGTTAATATAAGTATACCAGGAGACTACCTGCCTATCCTCCTTGCTTCAAAAGTAAGATTTGATGCTAATGATTATACATTGGAAGAACTCGAAGCTCTTGAAAATGTATTTAATCAGATAAAGATATTCCTTGGGTACGCAGCCAGTGATGACTTTACAGACGACGAAAGTACTTTACTAAGGGTTACTGAATTTACCCGAGGTATTATGTGGTACCTAAACAACTTTGTGATGATAGATGGAGCTCTTGCTTCAAATCATCCGGGGCTTAAAATGTTTAAGAGTCTGACCGCTGCCTATTCAGCTGGGGCTCTTAAAAAGGGTATAACAGTTATAACCATAACAGGGCGTGCAACTCCTGGAAATAGATCAGAGCCAGTAGACAGATCCCGGTTTGAACCTCAGGTTTTGCCAGTGGACCTTCAAGAGGGCATGAAGTTTATAGTTCTAGAGCCTGCAGCAGCTACAACTACCAAAACAGTAGTAGATGCTGGCTTTACACTCGAGGGGGCTTCTTACGGAAGCATCCTGTATACAGTTGCATCTGGACCTACTTCTGGGGATACCCTGTTACGTAACCAGGATATGTCGGAAGCTTCAGTCGTAAACCTGTGCGCTTTGGCAGCCTTTGATGAAGACAGTATGATATTTAAAGGATGTAAATTCCCAGTTCTTCACATTTACAGAAATAACACAGACGATGAGAACGTAAATGTATGGGAAACAAAGTTGGTAATAGACTCTTCTAATGAAGTGTATGAGTTAATACTGGATAGTGAAGCAGATATGCCCTTCACAAAACTTGATATATGGTACACATACTACTCGGTAGAGCTATCAGGAGATAAGGCAGTAATGGAAGCTCAAATAGGAGCCCCTTGCATTTCTACTTACCAAAGAAAAACGGGCGTAAGGTACCTGGATGTACCGGAGGGTAATAGCACTTACGACGCGGCCCTTTATGACCACCCATGCGTTCTTGGACTCCTGGTATACACCGACTACGTAAAGGAGACTACTGCGTCTGTTCCAAGTCTAACATTGGCTACTTACGGGGCCTCTAGTAAAAACTCTGTGGAGTTCACCCCGATAAGCCAGGTGTTTACTATGACAGCTAGCGGTACCGCTACTTACGCCTCTGCAGGGTATAGTGACCATATAACAAGGGTTTATGGTGAGGTTGTTCTTGATCAGATAAGATCTGATGGAAAATTTAACTTAGATCTTAAATATATCTTCAGAGATTTTGACTTTGGTAACCATCCTTTGGAACAACGTACCAGGTCTGGGTTCAACTCCCTTATCAATGTTTACAACGAGGTACGGGATTCCGAGTTTCTGGTTAGTATTATGGATACAGGATACACCCATTCATCATACGGTGACTGGCATTGTTTTGACCCAGACGTATTCCTCAAGGCAGCGTCTGGTAATGACTTCGCTAATAAGTTTCTATTTATAGATTGTGGGGTGGACATACAGTTAAACGACGAAGTAATATCTATAGGCTACACAATGGCTGTTGTACCCATAGAGAACAGAGGTGGCAGATTCATTAACACAAAATTGAGGGTTAAAATAGAAGTTGGCAGTGCAATTGACTCTTACTACTCGGTAAGGTTCTTCGCTTCAAGGCTTTTAAGAAAAACCCCTTATATTTTTTATCTCGCAGATCAGCACCCTTACTATAGTAAGACAGGACTATCAAGAAAAGTTTCCGAAGATTTACAGATTGTATTTGAAACACCTGGAATACCTGTATCAACCTACTCAGAGGTAGAATCAACTTTACCTGCTTCTATAGCTGTGAAGAATTCTTGGGCCACCAACTTAAGCAGCCCAGGATCTAGTTATCCCAGAGTTAACGATGTGTCTTACCCTGGCCTAACTGGTAATAATTCCTTTAACTGGCTGGGATGCAAATCTTTCATAGCCGGAATGGCTGGTGGTAAAATAAGGGTTGATGCTATAAGAATGACTCCTGCTCAAAGACAGTTTTTTAGTCTTCATGCTTACTCAAACTCTGGGTTAGCAGTGCTGGAAGATGTAAGAGGTTGTAGGGTAGATATAGGGCAGCTTAATACTACATTCCCTCTCAATGGAGCTATTGACGAGGGGCTGACTGCGTTGGGTTCCTGGGTAGAAACCGAACGTGGTTTTCAATTGATGACTATATCACAGAAGGACAATCCCGCTCTTAACCTAGGCACCAAAATAAAAGTGGGGTCCTGGATCAACAGGGCTGAAGTAACAGGTATAACAGGAGGACGAGATCTTAAAGTGGATATAGGGTACTCTTTTTATACACAAGCTAACGACAGCTACATATCAGACACTGGAAATATGCTATATACTACTGGGTACGTTTATCAGCTCCCAGCTAAACCTTGGTTTTCTATCCTTGGAGTTTCTGACTCTGAGATATCGTATAAACCTTCAGTGGCATTTAATGCTGTGGGCATAGCATCACCTTCAAATATGCGTACTATACTTGAGAATGTTCAGGAGGACGCAGATCCTTCAGATCCTACTTCAGCAACTACCCCAACATTCTTTCCTTCCAAGTTAGACGGGTCTACTTCTAGTGATACCACTAACAGATTGAGACCAGTAAGATTTTTAATAGGAGGACTAGTAGACCATAGTGAGCCTTCAGAAGGATCCCAGACAACTTATCTTATGGAAAGTAATGGTAATACTCTAAAGGTACACTGTACCAGGCTTAACCTTATATCTGGGTACTACAATACGGGTAGTGGGTTTTGTTACTACCCTACTATTGAAGCTGCTGCAGACCCAATACTAGGTGTCCCAGTACCCCTAACTTACCCAGTACATATAACCAGGTTTTTAGCACCGGATACCATGTGGTACCCTACATCGACTTATACGGAAGATACGTTGGATTATCTTAAAACAGGCTGTAATGTGATAGCTCCACTAGCGTATGACAGAGCAGATAGAGAAGCAAGTGATACGTTTTTTAATACTCCTGTAGTAACTACAATAGCAACTGACCTACGCCCTAAACATGAAAGAATGGAACTTGTTAGAGACTTGGTAGGATCTTTAAACCCCTGTGATCTAAGGGTAATAAGTGTAAGACCTGCTAAAGCTTCTTCGGGGGGTGGTTGTTTAGATCTTATAATATCTTGTTTCACTCCTCCAAGTGATCAACTATAAGAGGTAACCAATGGTAGATCTTAATACGAATTTACAAGACATAGAACAAGCACTAGTAGATGCTATAAAAGAGGCCAATCCTGGGATAGTTATAAATGAATCATCCCCGGTATACGATCTGTTGATCACGAAGATAGCTCCTGTTATACAGGAAGAGCGTGAGCTTACTATGATCCTTACTAACATAGCCAGAGTAGCACCTATGTTTGACGACGAGGGGTACCTACTCCCTGAATACGAAGATTTTTCACCATATATAACTGAGAGGTTCTTCCTTAGTCAGGACACTGCAAGTTCGGTTGTAGATACTCTATACCTGCGTTTTAATAAAAGAGACAGCATCTTTATTAAAGCAGGATCTACGGTAAGACTTAATGATCTTACCCTTCCAGTAGTACCTGCGAATATAAGTAAGTTCTCGTCGCTTTGGATCCAGGATGGGAATACCTACTTGCATCCTGTATCAGTAAGAGTTAATGAAGCCGACAGTACCGTCTTCATACCAGCTACTGACGAATGGGTATCAGGCGGTGTAAACTACAGAGCGTCTACAACAACTATGCTGATAGGGGCTCGTAGCAGGAAAGCTCTTAATACAGTTCAGACTCCTCAGGTAACTTTCTCCGGAGTTAGAAACAGCATAACAAATAGATCCTTATCAAATATGAGATCTGTTATGTACAACGTTCGCAACAATTCTGTGTTCAGTCCTGATAATCTAATTAAAGCAAAGGTCATGCATGTAAATGACCCAGTGTTTATAGAAAGACGTAAAGTTCTCCATGAAGATGACGACTACGTTCTTAATGCTGTGGTTGGTGGTACCGGTAAAACTTACCTAGACTATGGTGTTGTTCTGGAACAGGCTGACGTAACACTAGAGTACTTGCCTTATGACCACCCCCTGTATTCGGAGCTTGAACCAGTTGAGATACTTAATAATCCTAGAGAGCAGGTTAGAAACATTGTTCTTACCGGTATAACTACAGAAAACTCTGACAACGGTTATATCTATGGGCTTATGACCTGGACCTTTAACGAGTCAGGGTCCCAATCGACTCTAACCTTTAAGTTATACAAAGAATTTTTTGAATACGGTACTACCCCGGACGAAAGTTCGTTGGTATGCTCAGGCTCAAAAGTTATAACCGATTATTCTACAGGGGACATGTTCTTACGATTCAGAATGTTGATGGAAGAAGAGGCTTACTCCGAAATATCAGGGTGGTGCGAATTAAGTATAGATCCTGATTTTTTCAATATAGATGAGGGCTATGAGATGTATACCTTTAAAAAGGATACCTTTAGTCTTTACAAGGTAGATACTTCCAGTCTTGGTCTTTTCTCACCGATAGCTTTAGGGGATGCGACTCTTCTAAACTCCATACAGAGTGAACTGGAGTCACAGGAAGTAGGAGACATAGTCCCGGCGTTTATGAAAGCTTCAGTAGCTATTCCAGGTGCAAAAGCTTTAGTAAGGGGTGACTACGAAAATCAGATAAGCGGTGTAACTATAGCCTCTAAGAACACCTCCGCAGCCAGCCTGGTAAGAGGGAGCTTGGCTTCCGGAGAACTTTATTGGAGAATAGCTGAGCAAGATGGGGAAATGGTATTTTTACTTACTACAGATCCTGAGTTCAAAAATTCTGCTAAGTTACTAAGTTCTACGACCCTTGTACCGGGGATACCGGCAGGAACACCTATAACTCTAGACATGAATGACTCAGTATACCTTACTATAACCGTTACACTTAAAGTTGATACGGGGTACTTGGAAGAAAGTATTTCCGACTATAATTATCTAGCTTCTCCTGGGTCTTTCATACGGATAGCTAACGATTATGTTATCTACAGAGCTAACACCTCTGGAACAGCTGCCGGAGATGCCGATGGCAAGGTTACAAAGCTCTTATACTACGGAACCGGTGCTGATACTTTGCAGACTTCCCAGGAAGCTTTCTTAAATCCTTCCTTTAGAGAAGCTGGGCATCTTATGCTGGCAAAGCCTTATAGAGCTATAGCATTTACATGTTACTACACAGCAGAGTATGTGTCTCCTTTTGTCCCGGACAAAAACTATGACTATTCTGAAGACCCTAATAAATGGTACACTAGACTAGACGCTGCCAAAAGTAAGTACGTAAACCTGGTTACTTTTCTTGAAGACTATTTTTCTTCTTACAGTGGGGAGCTGGAGGATATAAATTTTGCAGATCTTTCTAACTCAGCTTATACAGCTACTGGAATGTATATACGGAAGCTTGATTACTGTGTCTACACTCAGCGAGGTTACGTGGTTAGAGGTAACATCAACATAGACATGGATGTTGACTCCTATATTACGTGGTCAGACCTCATAGAAAAAATAGAAGAAGAGGTTGATAATGTTACGCAGGTAAATAGTGTGTATATCCCGGAAGCTGAGAGAGAATCTCTTATAACAGACGAGACTATCTACAGGCCAGTATTTGTTAAGATTCCAGTCTAGGAGGTATTATGTCTCATTACTTAAAAGTAGAGGAACGTATCCTAGCGGGTCCCCCGGACCTTATACCTTTTTTTTGGAGAGTTCTTCGTAAATCGGCCAGTGATCCTGCTAAAGAAGTTCTTGAAGGAGCTAAGACCGAATTTGAGGACATATACTTACAGCTACTGACCAGGTACCAAGCTTTGTCTTTAGAAAATTGTCCTATAGAAATGCCTACCATATTTAAGAGAACCGTGTTCAGGGCTTTACCAGCCTCAATATATGCCAAGTGGGATACCTACAGCGACTACCAGAAGTCTTATTTTGAAGATAGGTACTTTCTATACCCTTTAGAAGACGGAAGATACAAGACTGTTTGTGAATTATCCGCAGCTGAGAAGTTTAC
>Ga0172381_10003921_pt1 | contig 15567 bp, 11 predicted proteins | sample Leawel6488metaG_FD_119754 | JGI IMG/M metagenome (GOLD analysis project Ga0172381, IMG submission 119754) | Leachate microbial communities from a municipal landfill in Southern Ontario, Canada - Leachate well 64-88 metaG | ecosystem: Engineered > Solid waste > Landfill > Unclassified | place...
AAAGATTTGTTCTTGCTTCCGGGTAAGAGTTTGGCCGTTTCATCTCAAAGGTTTCCCTAAGAGCTCATCCCAAGGGGATGCTCCTCATTTTTCAAATTGGAGCGTCTCTGTTCGCATCTCTTTCGCTGTTAAGCGAATGACGGGGGTTACCCGCTACCTGTTTATTCCTTGCGGAATGGAAGTTCGGACTTTCCTCCCTGTAAAAGGGCGATTGTTCAATCTATTACGGTAAAAATATTTTACTTAATTTGTCCAGCTTTGTCAAATTTTTTGTTTTGGGTTATGATAAGATTATTATGAATATTGGATTCGGAAAGCTAAAAAATGCTATTAGTTCAGAGCAATCCACCATAAAAGGGGCGGCTTTTCTTTTGATAGTAGCGGTTTTTTTAAGCAGAATATTGGGATTAGTCCGTGATCGTCTTTTGGCTGGTTTTTTTGGCACTGGATCTGATTTGGATATATATTTCGCTGCTTTTAGAATTCCTGATCTTGTTTTTAATATTCTTTTTGCTGGTAGCTTGATTGTTTCTTTGCTTCCTATTTTTGCTGAATATCAAAAAAGCAATAAAATAGAGTCTTGGAAAATTATCAATACTTTGATTAATTTTTTCATAATCGGTTTTTTTATTTTCTTTGTTGGATTTTTTATTTTTACTCCTCAGATAGTTGCTTCTACGGTTCCTAGTTTTTCTCCCGAAGCAAGGGAGATGACGGTTGCTTTGAGCAGAATGATTTTTATTAGTGTTTTGTTTTTTGGAATATCATCAATTTTTTCAACTGTTCTTAATTATTTTAATCGTTTTGTTGCGTATTCTTTAGCTCCGATTCTTTATAATCTCGGAATCATATTCGGAGTAGTTTTTCTTGCTCCCTATTGGGGAATTTATGGGGCAGGGGCAGGGGTAGTTATTGGTTCGCTCGCACACTTATTAATACAGCTTCCAGCTGCTATTAGGTGCGGATATAAATATGAATTTGTTCTGGGTTTCAAGCATCCTGCTGTAAAAAATCTTTTTAAGCTAATGTTGCCTCGGGCGATTGCTGCTTCGGCTAGTCAGATAAATTTTATTATTGCAACTGCAATTGCTGCTAGCATTGGGACAGGAGCGATTTCTGTTTTTTATCTTTCAAATAATTTGAGGTATGTTCCAATTGGAATAATAGGAATATCTTTTGCAACAGCGGCATTTCCTACTCTTTCAAAATTTTGGACAGAAGGAAACAAAGAGGGATTTTATAAATCTTTTTATTCTGTTTTTATGCAGACTCTTTATATTTCATTGCCGATAGGTCTTATGCTTTTTGTTTTGCGGGTTCCAATTGTTTCGGCAATACTCCAGACGGGTCAGTTTGGTTCAGCTTCAACCGAGATAACCGCTGCATGTCTGGGGATGTACTTTATCAGTACTTTTGCCCAGTGCTTGGTTCCGTTAATACTAAGAGGATTTTTTAGTCTTAAGGATACTGTTACTCCAACGATTATTGCTTTGGTGTTTGTTGCCATTTCTTATATTCTTTCAGTTTTCTTTGCCTATATCTTCCAAGGAAGCAATTACTTAGTTGATTTAGTAAAATTTGTATTCCAATTAGATGGCGTTGTTAACTTTGGAGTTTTGGGACTAGCCTTTGGATTCAATCTGGCATTACTTTTAGAGTTTTTGCTGCTGATTTATTTCTTTTACAAAAAGGTTGGTAATTTTGGAATAAAAAAACTATTTGATTCTTTTGTAAAAATGACAATAGCAGGAGTAATTATGGCTATTAGTTCTTATTTTTGTCTTTTGTTTTTGCAAAATAATTTTGATGCCCCTCTGAGTCAGTTAATTCGGTTGCCTCATATTATTTATGCAATTTTTGATTTATGTTTGGTGTCTATTGTCGCTGTTGTAATTTATGTATCGTTAACAGCCGTTTTTCATTGTAGTGAAGTTGATTTTTATAAAGATTATGTGCTAAAGAGATTAAACATAAGGAAAAAAAATGAAAATTAGAAATATTGTTATTATTAGTCATATTGATCATGGAAAGTCTACTTTAGCTGATAGACTCCTTGAGATTACGGGGACTGTTCAAAAAGGAAAAATGCAGGCTCAGTTTTTGGATTCAATGGATTTGGAAAGAGAGAAAGGCATAACGATAAAAATGGCTCCAGTAAAAATGGATTACAAAACAAAGGGTGGAGAAAATATGATGTTGAATCTTATTGATACACCTGGGCATATTGATTTTAATTACGAAGTCTCTAGAAGTTTGGCTGCTGTTGAGGGGGCGATATTACTAGTTGATGCCACAAAAGGAATCCAAGCGCAAACAATCACAAATCTTGATTTAGCAAAAAAAGAAGGATTAGTTATTATTCCTGTGATAAATAAAATTGATTCTCCTCAGGCTAGACCAGATGAAACAAAATTAGAAATTGCTAGTTTTTTGGATGTTGATATTGATGACATTTTTTCCATTTCTGCAAAAACAGGAGAGAATGTTCCAGATCTGTTAGAAAGAGTGATTGAAAAAGTTCCTTCTCCAAAAGTGGAAGTTGATAAACCTTTTCGGGCTTTGATTTTTGACTCAAAGTATGATTCTTTTCTAGGAGTAGTTTCTTTTATCCGTGTAATGGAGGGAAGGATTAAATCTGGGCAAAAAATTTCTTTGATTAATTCAAAAGCTCAAAGTGTAGTAAAAGAATTGGGGGTTTTTAAGCCAAATATGGTTCCAATTGATGAGCTTTGTGCGGGAGAAATCGGATATATTGCAACGGGAATAAAAGATCCAGAGAAGATTCGTATTGGAGACACTATTGTTTATTCTGGAGACGAAGATAATTTGGTTGCTTTGGACGGATATAAAGACCCTGAGCCAAAGCTTTTTATTTCTATGTACCCTCATGATCAGGATGATTTTGAGATATTAAAAGTTGCATTATCAAAATTAAAACTAAATGATTCTGCTCTTTTTTATCAGCATCAGAATTTCCATATTTTTGGAAGAGGTTTTTTGTGTGGATTCCTTGGGACATTGCATACTGAGATTACTATGGAAAGACTAAAAAGAGAATATGATTTGGATTTGATAATCGGTGCGCCTCAAGTGAGATACAAAGCTTTTGATTCTAAGGGTGAAGAGATTGTGATATACAATTCTGTGAATTGGTCTGATTCTTTCAAAGATTTTTCTGAGCCATGGGCGGAAGTAAAAATAATTATCGGAGAATCGTATTTGGGAAGAGTTTATGATTTTTTGAGCGAGATAGAAGGGAACCATATTGAATCTTATCCTTTTGGAGCAGGAAGGTATATTTTGATTTATGAAATGCCACTTCGTGAGATCATCGGGAAGTTTTATGAAAAACTTTTGAATATTACACAAGGATATGCATCTTTTACCTACAGGGAGCTAGAATATCGTCCTGCTGATTTGGTAAAGCTAGAAATTTGGATAAATGGCGAAAGAGAGGAGGCGTTGTCGCGAATCGTTCCTCGTAATCGTTCGTATGAAGATGCAAAAAAATTAACCGAAAAATTAAAAGATGTTTTGCCGAGGCAGGCTTTTGCGGTGCCTATCCAAGGAAAGATTGGTGGAAAGATTATTGCTAGAGAGACTATAAGTGCAACCAGAAAGGATGTTTTGGCTCATTTGTATGGAGGAGACTATACTAGAAAGAGAAAATTGCTGGAAAAGCAAAAGAAGGGAAAGTCTGAACTAAAAGAAAAAGGGGATATGAGAATCCCCGCTGATGTCTTTTTAAAGGTTTTTGAAACCGACTAGAAAAAGTGATATAATACCTATGTTACCATCTTACTATTGAAAGAATGGTAGAGATAATTATTATTACAACGATAAATATTGTGAAAAATCTAGTAAGGTTTTTCTTGGTTTTGTTATTAGCCATATTGTTTGTTTTGTTTTATAATATGAATATATGTTAGCAAAAAAAGGCAAAAAAAGAAAGGTTAAGAAGAGTAAGCCAAAACAAATGTTGCCTAGAGTATTTGGCACCGTTTTTGTTCTTTTCGCCGTATATTTATTATATACGAATATAATGATTTTTGTTGAAAGGTCTAAAATAGATTCTAATTATAAAAATTTGAATGCAACCGTAGCGAATTTGTCTAAAGAGAAAGAAACTTTAAAAATGCAGCTAGGAGAGACTTATAGCGATCAGTATTTGGAGCGAGTTGCTCGTGAAGAGCTGGGATTGCAAAAAGAGGGGGAGAAAATAGTTGTTATTAAAAAAAATGAGGGTGATAATGAAAAAAGTACTGATACACAGGTAAAAAGTGCTGGCCCGTTAGACGAATTAATTAAATGGATTTCAGAAAAATTTGGAATTTCGTCAAATTAATTGTGCCAGAGTGGCTTAATGGTAAAGCAGCTCTTTCGTAAAGAGAAGATTGTGAGTTCGATTCTCGCCTCTGGCTCATTGGACTGCTTAATTTAATATTATATATTATTGTGGATAGCAAAAAAATAATTGAAGAATTGAAAAACAGGGTCCTCTTTTTGGAGGACCATCTTTGACGTTACTGCCCTTCAAAAAAGAATCAGTTTTTTGAAGCAGGAAATACAATCTGAAAGTTTGTGGGCGGATAAAAATAGGGCGATTGAATTATCCAAAGAGCTTTCAGATAGTGAAGATGAGGTATTCTTTTTTGAAGAAATTAAAAAAGAGTTAGCAGATTTAGAAGAACTTTTTTGTTTGAGCGGGGAAGATGATGGTATCGTTGCTGAAATAGAAAAAAGAGTAGCAATAACCGACAAAAAAATAAGGAAGAAAGAAATAGAATCATATTTTGAAGGAAAATATGATAAAGGAAATGCAATTTTGTCAGTTTATTCTGGAGCAGGAGGGCAAGATGCACAGGATTGGGCTGAAATGTTACTGAGAATGTATAGTCGCTATTCAGAAAAAAAAGATTTTAAAGTGTTGGTAATTGATGAATCTTTTGGGGAAGGTGGTAGCGAGGGAAGAAGTGGTTTAAAATCGGCAACAATAGAAATATCTGGAAAATTTGCTTATGGACTATTGAAAAAGGAAACAGGAGTTCATAGATTGGTAAGAATATCTCCTTTTTCGGCTCAAAAATTAAGACACACATCCTTTGTCCTTATAGAAATTTTGCCAGAAATAAGCGATAATGAAGATATAGGCTTAAAAGAAGATGATATTAGAGTTGATTTTTACAAAGCTTCTGGTCCGGGAGGGCAATATGTGAATAAAAGAGAGTCAGCAGTTAGGATTACCCACATACCAACTGGAATTACTGTTACGTGCCAATCCGAAAGATTACAGGGGAGTAATAAAGAAAAAGCAATGAAAATATTGTCTTCAAGGCTTTATCAGTACAAGCTTGAAAGCAAGGCAAAAGAATTATCCGAAATAAAAGGAGATAAGATTTCAGCTAGTTGGGGTAACCAAATAAGGTCGTATGTGTTGCATCCTTATAAATTAGTAAAGGATCTGAGGACTGGAGTAGAGTCAACTAATCCAGAAGATGTACTGGATGGTAATATAGATCAATTTATAGAAGAAGAAATAAAACAAAAATAATATGATAGAATTCAAACAAGTTTCAAAAGATTATATTTCTAATATAGGCAAAGAAGTAAAACCTGCCTTAAGGGAAGTTTCTTTTTCGGTGAAAGATGGGGAATTTGTAACTCTTTGTGGACGTTCTGGCGCTGGCAAAACTACTATTTTAAAAATGATTGCATGTGAAGAAAAACCGACTAATGGCTCAGTTATATTTTATGGACAAGATACTTTGGACATAAAAGAAAAAGATGCTTATTGTATCCGTCAACAGCTAGGTTTTATTTTTCAAGATTTTAAATTGCTACCATACAAAACTGTTTTTGAAAATGTAGCCTATGCTCTTGAAGTAACAGGGCAAGATACAAAAAAGGCAAGAGACGAGGTAATGAAAGTATTGGATCTCGTTGGTCTAACCAAAAAGGCAAATCGTTTTCCTAAGGAATTGTCGGGAGGAGAACAGCAAAGAACTTCTATTGCAAGAGCATTGATTCATCGCCCAAGAATTATTTTGGCCGATGAACCAACTGGCAATTTGGATCCATATCATTCTAGGGACATAATGAAAGTATTAATGAAGATAAATGAAGCTGGATCTACGATAGTTCTTTCTACTCACAATAAAGAAATAGTAAATACTATCAAGAAAAGAGTTATTACTGTTGATGATGGAAGGATAGTAAGAGATGAAGAAAATGGAATGTTTTTTATTTAATATACTATGAAATTAAAAATAAATTTATTTAAATCAGAAACAATGGTAAATTATATTAAAAAAATTATTATCGGAGGTTGGAAGAATTTTAAAAGACAGGGATTTTTAAGTTTTGCGACTGCTTTGATTATATTTGTGGTTGTATTATTAGGAACATCTCTTTTTGTGTTTGAGGGCGGAGTAAAGTTTTTTTCGGAAAAGATAAGAGACAAAATGGATGTCTCTGTTTATTTTAAAGAAAGTGTTGATAGGGAAACTATCTTGGATCTGAAGAGCCAGGTAGAAAAGCTACCAGAAGTAAAATCAATAGAATATATTTCTCCAGAAGATGCTTATGAAACTTTTTCAAAGACACATCAAAATGATACTTTTTCTCAGTCATTACAAGCTATTCAGATTAATCCATTTTTAGCTTCACTAAAAATACAAACAACGTCTCCCGAGAAATATAAAACAGTTGCCGAATTTTTTAAAAAAGAAGAAGTGGCTCCTTATGTTAGAGATATAAATGACCATAAAAGAGGCGAGATAATTGAAAAGTTCTCAAACATAGCTACTAATGTAGAAAACGTTGGATTAATATTAACAATTATTTTAAGTATTGTTGCTATCATCATTACATACAATACCGTCAGGCTCAGTATTCATTCACAGCGAATGGAGATAGAGGTGATGCATTTGGTTGGTGCAAAAAACAGTCTTGTTCGTGGACCATTTTTGGTACAAGGAATGCTTTCTGGTTTTTTTGCATCACTTATAGCTTTCGTTATTTCACTGATAGCAGTACTCTTATTGAAAGATAAGTTATTGTCGGTTACTGATGGATTTGACATCTATGCTCTTTATATGACAAACTTGTCAATGGTTATTTTGCTTCAATTCGGCCTTGGAGTTGGATTAGGCTTAATTTCTAGCTATATTGCAACAAAGAGATATCTTAGAGAGTAATCAATGGCGGATATATCCGCTTTGATGCGGGATCTGCTAATGGTAGGCAAAAGGACTCTGAATCCTTGAATCTTGGTTCGAATCCAAGTCCCGCAACCAGTTTGAGCGTAGTTCGAGCGCACGAGTCGTGTTCGATTTATTTCAGTTAAAGATATCAAGAAATCAGCATCTAAAGTGCTGATTTTCTTTATTTTATCTACAATTATCGGTTTACAAAAACAAGGAAAAGGCATATATTGTAGGTAATGAATTCTAAAAAAGGATCTCAATTATTGCGAATAATTAAACACCCTTTTTGAGGTGCTTTTTGCAGGAAAGTATTTATAGTATTATGGATAAAGAAGAAAAAATCACAAATGAATATAATGATTTCAAAAATGAATATTCTTCTTTTCAAAAAGAAGTATATGATTTTTTGATAGAATTGGAGCTTGATTCTAAATATGATATTTATTCTATTGAGCAAAGGCCAAAAAACAATATAAAAGAATTATTATCAATTATTAAGAATATTAGAGAAAAGCCAGAAAAATACAAGAAATTAACTAGCATAACGGACATAAAGGACATAGCGGGGATTAGAATAACTTGTCACTGCAATAGCGACAGAGAAAAATTATACGATTTTTTAGAAGGAGTATTAAAACAAAAATATTTTGATATTATTGGTCAAAAAAAAGATGATAATTATTATCATGCGTATCATTTTAATTTTTACAAAAAGATAAATAAAAATGGAGGAGAATTAAGTATTTATTGTGAACTTCAATTGCGAACGGTCCTTAGTAATGCTTGGGCAATTCAAGACAGTAAGTATGTTTATAAAAATAAAGTAAGTGAGGGCGAGCCACAAATTCTTTCAGGAGTTGTTTCTGATATTTTAAATAGTTGTGAAAATTTATGGGAACTAGTTAGAGAAAAAAGTATTACGAATGGAGAAAATAATTTTAAACTTATTATACCAATGAGAGATGATATAGATAAAAAAGTTACTTTTGCTGAAAAAAAACTAAATGATTGTTATGAGGAAAAAAAAGAATGGTTTGATAAAAATAAAAAGTTAGCATTAAGCGAAATAAATGGATTGGGTATTAACACCTACACTGAAGTTATTGTTTGTTCGCCTAGTGATGAAGAAAAAAAATTAACAGATTTAAATGAAGCGGCTAAAACTTCGCAAATTAAGACATTTGGATGGCCAATAGGTGTTTTTATAGAGGGAAGAGAAGATTTTAGTCCAAAACCGACAGCGGATGGTATTTGTGCGAAAATAGTATTTAAGGATGATAATATTCAAGGAAGAGAAAATTATAGTTATGATTATTGGGCTATTAAGAAGGATGGATCTTTTTATATGTTAAAAAGTTTATTTGAGGATCAGCGTAAGCTGGGATATATTTTTTTTGATACGAGGATAATCAGAATAGCAGAGGTTTTAATGTACATATCTAATCTTTATAAGAAGATAGGTATAGATGAAAATGCAGAATTTATGGTGCAAATAAAGTATAGTGGAATTAAGGATAGAATAATTGGATCTGCTGGAAATAGAAAAATTTATGAACAGAGAAAATCTTCTGAAAATGAGATTGTTAAAAAAGTGAAAGTTTCTGTTATGAAAATTGATAATGATTTATCGGAATTAGTTGAACAAATTATAACTCCATTATTTGAGGTTTTTGATTTTTTCGAGATAAAGAGAGAATTTTTAGAAGATATAGTTAACAAATATAAGAAAGGAGAGATTAGCTAAAAATAATTAATAATATTTTTGAGAGGCTTTTAATTTTAAGATATGGAAAAAGAAATAAAAAACAAAAAATCAAACGGGACGAATGTCGGTTTTGAGGAAACGCTTTGGTCTGCGGCCGATAAAATGCGAAACAATATGGATCCTGCTGAATATAAGCATGTGGTTCTTGGTTTGATTTTTTTAAAATATATTTCTGATTCGTTTGAAGAAGCTTACAATACCATAAAAACTGATAGTGAGCATTATGATGGACAAGAAGAAGACAAAGATGCTTATTTGGCTGAAAATATATTTTGGGTTCCACAAGAGGCACGATGGGGATATTTAAAAGCTAATGCCAAAAAGCCAGAAGTTGGAAAAATAATTGACGACGCAATGATTGCCATTGAAAAAGATAATTCTAGTCTAAAAGGAGTTTTGCCCAAAAATTATGCTCGTCCTGATTTAGACAAAGTTCGACTCGGTGAACTTATTGATCTTGTGAGTACTATTGGGCTTGGCGACAAAGAAAGCAAAAGCAAGGATGTCCTTGGTCGTGTTTACGAATATTTTTTAGGAAGATTTGCCAGTGCCGAAGGAAAAGGTGGTGGTGAATTTTTTACTCCTCAATGTGTTGTAAAATTACTTGTTGAAATGATAGAGCCATACAAAGGACGAATTTATGATCCGTGCTGTGGTAGTGGCGGAATGTTTGTATCAAGTGAAAAATTTGTGGAAGCTCATGGAGGACAGGCAAATGACTTGGCTGTTTATGGACAAGAATCAAATCCAACAACTTGGCGATTATGCAAAATGAATTTGGCCATTCGGGGAATCGAAGGAAATCTTGGCTCAAACAATGCCGACACTTTTCATAACGATTTACATAAAGATTTAAAAGCCGATTTTATTTTAGCGAATCCACCTTTTAATATTAGCGATTGGGGAGGCGAAAGATTAAAGGAAGATGTAAGGTGGAAATATGGGACACCGCCAGCAGGCAATGCCAACTATGCATGGATTGAACATATGATTCATCATTTATCACCAATGGGAATTGCTGGTTTTGTTTTGGCAAACGGATCTCTTTCGTCAAATACTTCAGGAGAAGGAGAAATAAGACAAAGCTTAATAAAAGCAGGGCTTGTTGATTGTATAGTCGCTATGCCACCTCAATTATTCTACACAACGCAAATTCCTGTGTGCCTTTGGTTTGTGTCTAGGGATAGGTATGATCACAAGCTTCGCAATCGCCACGACGAGATATTGTTTATTGATGCACGAAAAATGGGAACAATGATTACTAGAAAAAATAGGGAACTTACAACTGATGATATTCAAAAAATTACCACCACTTATCATAATTGGAGAAATATCGGCGGAAAGTATGAAGATGTAAAAGGATTTTGCAAAGCCGCTAAAATTGAAGAGGTTGAAAAAAATGGCTTTGTTTTAACTCCTGGAAGATATGTTGGTAGTGACTATGTAGAAGAAGACGACGAAGTGTTTGAAGAAAAAATGAAAAGAATAACGGCTGAATTATCAGAACAATTTAAGCAATCAAAAGAATTAGAAGAGATAATAAAGAAAAATTTAAAAAATATCGGTTATGATATCGGATAGTAAGGTTTTAGTAATTTTTGAAACGAGTGTTATTAGGAATCCAAATTATCCGTATAAAGAAATTAATTTAGGTTCTATTTTTGGATCTATAAATCAATTTATTAATGAAAATAACCTTGGAAATAGTGTTAAAATTGCTATTACTAAATTTTCAATAGATGAATTAATTCAAGGAAGAAATGAAGAATATTTAAAAGACAATAAGGTAATTCAAAAATTTCAAGGATTATCAAATTTTTCATTTCCCAAGACAGAATTTAATTATTTAGAATACACCAAAGGAAAAATAAAATTATTTTTAAAAAATAGCAACATTCTAGTTATTCCATATCCAAGCGAAAAAAGTCTATATAGCATTTCCAAAAGAGGCCTTTTAAAAAGAAAACCATTTCATGTTTCGGACAAGCATTCTGATTATGGTTTCAAAGATGTAATAATATGGCAATCAATTTTGGAATTTAGAAAAATCAAAGATTTTGATAAGGTATTTTTAATTGCGGTAGATAATGGATTTGATTCTTCTTGTGTTGAAGAATTCAAGGAAAAGTATAAATGCGGGTTTGAGATATGCAAGGATCACACTAATGTCATTGAAGAAATTAAAAAGGACATTGAGGATAATAATTCAGACAAGGGAGCAAAATTTAGAAAAAAAATAAATAATTTTATATCATCTGAGTATTTCATAGACAGCTTGCAAGAATTTATAAATGAAAACTATGAATCTGTTCAATTGTTAAAACATTCTATGCCAAAAAATAGCTTTCAATATGATGAAATAGATCAATTATTTAGTAATATTAAAATATTTACTACTTTGGATATAGAGGGCGAACAAACTAAAATTTTAACTTCATTAGATGATACTTTTGGAATTAAAAGTCATGAATTTTATGAGGATAATTAAAGAATACAAAGAAACAGAGATTGGTATTATTCCACAAGATTGGGCTGTAGTTAAGCTTGAAGATATTTTAGTGATAAAGTATGGAAAACCATTAAAAGATGAGGATAGGTTAATTGGAAAAATTCCTGTCTATGGGTCAAATGGAATTGTTGGATATCATAATCAATCATTGGTTAGGGGTGGCGGAATTATTATTGGAAGAAAGGGAAGTGCTGGCGAGGTAATTTTTTCCCATGAGGATTTTTATCCAATAGATACTACTTATTTTATTGAAACAGATTTTGACTATAAATTTATTTATTATTTACTTAAGAATTATAACATTAAGAAACTAGTTAGTAGTAGTGCTGTCCCAGGACTAAACAGAAATGATCTATATTCTCAGCAGGTAGCTATGCCAAAAAACAGAAACGAACAAAAACAAATTGCCGAGATTCTTTCTTCTCTTGATGATAAAATAGAACTTAATCGTAAGATAAATGCAAATCTTGAAAAAATAGCTAGTGCATTGTTCAAAAAGTGGTTTATTGATATTGGCGATGAGTTGCCAGAGGGGTGGGAAATAAAACCGTTAGATGGAATAGCAGATTTTCTAAATGGTTTGGCGTTACAAAAATATCCAGCCGAAAGTGAAACGGACTATTTACCTGTTATTAAAATTCGTGAGCTAAACAATGGTATTACAGAGACAACAGACAAGGCATCTACAAAAATTCCAGAAGAGTATATATTGAAAAACGGAGATATTATTTTTTCTTGGTCTGGGAGCTTGGATGTTGTTGTTTGGTGTGGCGGGCGAGGTGCATTGAATCAACATTTATTTAAGGTCACATCAAAAATGTATCCAAAATGGTTTTATTATCAATGGATTAAATATTTTTTACCTTTATTCCAAAATATTGCTTCTGATAAGGCTGTTACAATGGGGCATATCAAAAGAGGACACCTTACCGAATCAAAAGTTTTAATTCCCGACAATAAAACATTGTTAAAAATGGATGAATTAATGTTTCCAATAATCGAAACGATTATTAATAATTTGGTAGAAATTCAGAATCTTATAATGATTCGTGATTCTCTTTTACCAAGATTAATGAGCGGAAAAATAAGAGTTAAAAATATAAAATTATGATTACACCAGTATCAATTACAGAAAAATTATTATTTAGCACTGTTCGATTAAAAACCAGTAGTGGGTCTGGAACGGGTTTTTTCTTTAATTTTAAAATTGGAGACAAAATTGCACCGGTGATTGTAACTAATAAACATGTTGTGAATAATAAAACCCTTGAGAATGTAAATTTCCTTTTACATGTCGGGAATAACGGGCAACCAACAGATGAAAATATCCCGATAAATTACAATGCTAATTGGATATTTCATCCAAACTTAGATTTATGCTTCAGTTTTGTTAATCCTATATTCGAACATTTTAAAATAACCCTTAAAAAGGATGTGTTTTTCATACCTATTACTGAGGAATTGATTTGGGATGCCCAAAAATTAGAGGAACTACAAGCCGTAGAGGATGTTTTGATGGTGGGGTCGCCAATAGGGCTTTGGGATGAGAAAAATAATTTGCCCCTAATCAGGAAAGGGATAACGGCTACCCACCCAGCTATAGATTTTAACAGAGAGTCTATTGGGGTGGTTGATCTGTCTGTATTTCCAGGATCTTCTGGTTCACCAATATTTATAATTAATACCAATGGCTATAGTGACAAAAAGGGTAACAGTTATTTAGGTGCAAGCAGAATAGTATTTATCGGTATTTTATTTGAAGGACCTGTTTTCAATCAGGAGGGTAATTTAACTATTCAAGAAATTCCGACACAGCAAAAAATAGTATCTGCGACGCCTTCAATGATAAATCTTGGCTATTACATAAAAACAAAAGAAATTTTTGTCTTAAAAAAATTAGCCGAAGAATTGATTAATAAAACAATATGAAGTACTACAAATACATTGAATCAGATTTAGAAGAAGCAATTCTTGAATGGATAGGGGAGGATTTGGGATATTCTATTGCTTTTGGACCAGATATCGCTCCCGATGGAGAATATCCTGAAAGAAAATCATACAAAGAGGTCGTTTTGGCTAATCGCTTAAAAGTTGCTATTGAAAAAATAAACCCTAATATTCCCAAGGATGCCCAAGAGGAAGCAATTAAAAAAATAGTTAATATTGCATATTCTAGCCCAAATCTTTTGACTACTAACCAAGATTTTCACAGAATGGTTTTTGAAGGAATAGATGTGGGATATAGCAGAAAAGACGGAAGTATTGCTGGCGATAAGGTTTATCTTTTTGATGCTGATAATTTAGAAAACAATGACTGGCTAGCAGTTAATCAATTTACAGTTATTGAAAATAATCACAATCGCCGACCCGATATTATTATTTTTATAAATGGACTACCGATTGCTATTTTTGAATTAAAAAATCCAGCCGATACTAATGCCACCATTAAAAGTGCTTTCAATCAAATCCAAACCTATAAATCAGAAATTCCGTCACTATTTACCTATAATGAATTTTGCATTTTAGCAGATCATATTAAGAATGCAGTTATCGGAACCATATCGTCTGATATGGATAGGTTTATGGGGTGGAAAAGTGTTGATGGTAAAAATATTGTTAAGACTAATGATTTAGAAATTTTGATCAAAGGAATTTTTGCTAAAGATAGAGTTTTTGATATTATTAAAAACTTTATTGTTTTTGAAAAAGAAAAAGATTCAAAAAATAATGTTAATAAAATAATTAAAAAGATATCAGCGTATCATCAGTATTTTGCTGCTAACGAGGCGGTCGCAAGAACAATCAAGGCTTCTTCTTCAGAAGGAGATCGTAGGGGTGGGGTGGTTTGGCACACGCAGGGTTCAGGAAAATCTTTATCAATGGTTTTTTATGCAGGGAAAATTATACAGGTCTTGGATAATCCAACGGTCGTTTTACTTACAGATCGTAACGATTTAGACGGGCAATTATTTGGTGTGTTTTCTAATTGTAGCGATTTGGTTAGACAAACACCAAAGCAAGCACAAGACAGAAACGATTTAAAAAAATTGTTATCAGTTGCTTCTGGTGGGGTTGTATTTACCACTATTCAAAAATTTTTGCCAGAAAATAGAGGAGACAAACATCCACTTCTTTCAGATAGAAAAAATATAGTAGTTGTAGCTGATGAAGCTCATCGCAGTCAGTATGATTTTATAGATGGATTTGCTCGCCATTTGCACGATGCTTTGCCCAATGCTTCGTTTATTGGCTTTACTGGCACACCGATTGAATTATCAGACAAAAATACTAGGGCGGTTTTTGGTGAGTATATAGATATTTATGACATTACTAGGGCTGTAGAAGATAAGGCAACAGTGCCAATTTACTATGAAGCAAGATTAGCTAAAATAGAATTATTAAAAGAAGCTACTCCGAAAATAGATTCTGATTTTGAAGAATTAACCGAAGGGGAGGAGATAGAAAAGAAAGAAAAACTAAAAAGCAAATGGGCAAAATTAGAAGCAATGATTGGTTCTGAAAAAAGAATAACCCTAATTGCCAAAGATGTAGTTGAGCATTTTGAAAATCGTCTTGGCGTTATGGACGGCAAAGGAATGTTTGTTGCTATGAGTAGAAGAATTGCTGTTGAGCTTTACGAAGAAATTATTAAATTAAGACCTCAATGGCACAACGACGATATTAATAAGGGATTTATAAAAATAGTAATGACTGGTTCTGCCAGCGATCCTGCCAATTATCAAAAACATATTCATACCAAAGAAAATAGAGATTTATTGTCTGAGAGAATGAAAAATCCAGCAGATGAATTAAAGTTAGTTATTGTTCGTGATATGTGGCTTACTGGTTTTGATGTTCCGTCACTACACACAATGTATATTGATAAGCCAATGCAAGGACATGGACTAATGCAAGCTATCGCTCGAGTGAATAGGGTATATAAGGATAAACCGGGAGGATTGATCGTTGATTATCTTGGTATTGCTCCATCGCTTAAAGAAGCATTGTCTTATTATACCAAAGAGGGGAAAGAAGAACCGATTTTAAAGCAAGAAAAAGCTATTAGTATTATGTTAGAAAAATACGAA
>Ga0172381_10003922_pt1 | contig 15566 bp, 19 predicted proteins | sample Leawel6488metaG_FD_119754 | JGI IMG/M metagenome (GOLD analysis project Ga0172381, IMG submission 119754) | Leachate microbial communities from a municipal landfill in Southern Ontario, Canada - Leachate well 64-88 metaG | ecosystem: Engineered > Solid waste > Landfill > Unclassified | place...
AGTATATCTAAAGAAATTGCGTCTAAAATCAAAGTGAGTGTATAATGAATAATACACGAGATGAATTATTTGTTAATACTCTACGGAGTCAAATCGTAGAGGTATTAACATGTAGCGATACTGAATTATGGGTTAACATCGATGAGCCTAATTTTGGTAGTATCGTTAATCAAGCAGCTGATGATATAATTAAGAAGTTTTTATTAAAAATGAATATTTTTTAATTGACAAATTGTAGTGAATTTCTATATTCATTACATGAGCGGATGTGACCGAGTGGCTGAAGGTGGGAGACTCTAAATCTCTTTATTGTAAAATACATCGGGGGTTCGAATCCCTCCATTCGCATTAAAGGTGCAAGCTACCTTAAGTGTCTAAATACTCGTTGGGATTATATCCGAGTTGATATTATGAAATCTGAGTAAAGTGAATACTTTTTTAATATAGGAGACTGGTTAGTGATAATTTCAAATAAAGAAGTTTGGGTAATTATGTCTAAGGATCGTTCACTTATTGCAAAAGGTAATGTTAGAGATCGTAGACTTATACCAGCAAGTGATGTACATGACAATAAACGTTTATTAACGTACATGACTAAAGGTAAAGCCGCAAGTGCAATGAAAGTGTCTGGATTTTATGGACAAGGTTTGATTGATGGATATAAAATAGGTGATAATTTATCTGATTACTTAGAACCTGTGTTAGTTAATTTACAATTAGTATCGGATGATGTAGGTGAAGTACCAACTACATGGGTATCATGTAAAGACCAACTTCCGGAAATTGGGGATAAAGTTGAGTTTTTCACTTACTCTAAAGATACGGGTACATATGGCAAAGGTAAAAGGTTTTATTTTGAACGCACTCATAATAATGTAACTACTCAATATGATATACCAACAAAGTCAGTTAAATACTGGAGACCAGCTAAATGATTATTTTAAATGAATCAGTTTGGGTTATTATGAGTAAAGATCGTAGTTTAGTTCTTAAAGGTGATGGAACTGATAGAGAGCTTGTTCCTGTTAATACCAAAAACGATGTTAGATTAATAACTTATAAGTCTGAAAGTATAGCTAAAAGTGCAATGAAGCGAATTACGTTTAGTGGTATGGATCAGATTAAAGAATATAAAAATGCACCTGAATCTCATTATTATCATATTACTGATCCAGATGATTATATGAAACAAATTATAAATCCTGAGTATATTTCTCATGATAAATATTTAGAAGCGGTTGAAATTATACTTACAGCTGAGATAATAAAAAAGGCCCCTGTAACAGTAGAGACTTCTAATAAGATTATAAAGATGCATGGTTGCAGTGCTTATAATGGATGAAATATGAATAATAAATGGAATAAAATTGAAAATGTTAAATTAAAAAATGGTTCATATTATGAATTATGTTTTTGGATTCAACCAAGTGTATATGAAGACGGTTCTCGGATGGAAGGTGATTTTAAACACCAAGGAATTGTTAAATATAATGATGGGTTTCTAGACGCAACTGGATTTGATATTAAACCAACCCCCAGTCACGTAAGAGAAATACAATTAACTAAACCATCTCGAAGTCAAATTTAATATGGAACATTACTTTCTTATATAAATGGGCCGTCGTATCGATCGTTGGCCATTTTTTGTAATTCATTGTCGAACGTGTTAAAATGGTTTTGTATTAATTCACTTATATAAATTAAATGATCATCGGGAATATTTATATCTATTATTCCTTTATCAGAATTAATACGAATAATTGCTTGTTCTACAAAATCAGTACCTTCTCTATAATATGCGTCTTCCGCATCTATCATACAATATAATGTTATAATGTCATTAAGTTCAAATGGTTTAGTACCAGATGGTAAATTAAGTTTACTATTAATAGCATTTAAATATGGTGCAATAATTGATAATAAATCGTTATATATAGGACCATCATCATATTCATTTATTAGATCCCAGTCATTATATGATTCATTACTATTAATTTCAATTAAATCATTTGGATTTGCATTTTCCATACATGCATTAAATCCTTTTTTAATTGTATTTAGTAGAGTTTTATCTTCGACAATACTTTCCAGAAATGCCATATATTTTTTATTTCTATTCATGTTGATTCCTTTAAACACCAGTTGATCCAATTGGAGCACCCTGTTTTGTGTTATTCATGTCATACATTCCCATGTGATCCATGTTAGTGTAATAATTTATTTGCTCACCATTAGTTTCAGTCCCAGTAGGGATGTGTTCATTGGCTTTAGCAATTCTTCTTTTAGTGTCTTGATCTTGATTTGACTTTTTTATGATTTTTGAAAAGTGTGGTGCATCTTCCCATTGTTCGTCAGTTTCTTGTGCAATGTTTCTGGTTGCACCTGGAAGTGATTCACCGTATCTATAACTTGCACCACCAGCATCACTACCACCAGCCCCAATACCACCGCCGGGGACGCTCTTCATAATGTTTTTCCATGAACCCATAGGTTCACCAGCAGGATTACTGTAAGGGGTTATAGGAGATACGTTAGGGTCCCATGAATTGATAGCTTCTGTTAGTAATGGTAACTCAATTTTAGATTCAATATGAATATTGGATGGATTGAATACAACAACTTCAATATGTTCGGGGTAGTTATCCGTTTGTGGTTGGTGTACAATTAGTCCATCATATCCATGTTGTTCCATAATGGTTGTATTATCACCACCGTCACCGTTAATCCAATTTGGTGGATCAACATCAATTCCTAATTGGTTCCCTAATTCAATTGATTCTGACTTACCGTCTTGACTTCGCCAGTTGAATACTAATGGATTTGATAATGTAACTGTTGTTTTATATATGTACTTAGATGCGTATGCTTTTGCTAGGTCAATACTGTCAGTTAAATAAATTCCTTTTCCAAGAGAGCTTGCTATATTATCATTTATATCAAATCGATCAATATCTTTCGATTCCCATCGGTATAATGTCAATTTATTGTTAGCTGATTCAAAGCAAGCAGAATAACCTGATGTAATGGCTTCGAGTAGAATACCGTCAATGTCTAGTTTTTTAAGAAATTGTATGAATTTAGATTCATTCATTGATTGTGATTTTTGCTTTTCAATAAAATTTAGTTTAATATCAAATGTTTCAGAATCAATAATATCTATTTGGTTTATATTAAACATCACATAAAATCCGGTGCTGTTACTTTTAAATACAATTGAATCACACTTGTGTTGTTTAGCATAAGATATAATTAACTCACGGTGATTGTCAAATATTCCCCATGCTGAACCACCACATGAGTTATATATTGATTCCATTTTATCATCACCAATGTCATTCATTAACGTATTTAATGTATATGGATTATTATATGTCAATCTACATTTATATACAATTGGGGTACCATGTTTTTGCTTAGTTACTACATTTGCTGATCCACGTGCTTCATCGGCACTACTAGTAAAGAAAAATCCGTCTTTATCATTATTAAAATTACCATTAGCGTTTACGTCATTGTTATTACCAATGGTTGACGGATCAAATTGATCAAATTTGACATTAGATCCATGATATGCTATAATATTATGCATTTAGATCATCGTCGTTTAATGAAAGTGCTGCTGATGTATTTACAAGATCATCTTCTTTACTAGCGATTTCTTCTTGTTTTGTTTCGATCTCTTCTTTATCACGTTTGATTTCATCAAGTTGAGTTTGAACAACTTCCACTTCATCTGAATTCATACTATCAGTATCCATACGAACTATATCATCAGATTCAAGATCGTCAGCTTCCATCATTGGCATGTCACCTGTAATTTGCATTGCTTTAGCTTCTGCTTCACGAGCTGAATCTTGATCCCAATTAAGATGTTTGGCGTTTATTAATTTAAATATAGTAGCAGAGTCGGAAGTTTTTTGAATAGCAGCATCTATACGATTTTTATATTTTACTTGAGCTTCATGATCTGCTTTATGTAATGATTTATACTCGTCTGTTTCCAAATACATATCTTTAGCTGGTTCGTAATATTTACCCTCACTAGAATCGTAATAAAATACACGTCCCATCATACGAATTGGAGTTTCATCTAGTTTACCATAGCCTTCAAAGCATGCTTTAAACCCAGCCATAATAGTCCCTTCAATGAATGTTTTAGTTTCAGGTCTAACAAGGGATGTAATGTATGATTCAAGGGCTTCTACTTTAGCTGAATCTTTAACATCATATGCAATTGCATTAGCTTGTTTCATAGCGGTTTCCATATCTTTAGGTTCACTGTTACCTATTTTACCCGATTTTTTGTATTCTCGAATTAATTCGCTTACAATATCACCGTGTTTTTTTCTTCCATCAAGTGGCATACTTTTGCTCCAAATCTTTATTATATAGTTATTCATAGTTTATAATTTATGATATCTATAAAAATATTATACATTTTCTGTAAAAATTTCTAAATTATAAGCATGATTAAAAGAAAAGATTTATCCGATGAGCAAGAAAAAGCCTTGCACCAGATGTTAGAATTCGTTGATTCTACTGGTAGACAGATGATTTTATCTGGATTTGCAGGTACAGGAAAGTGTATTAGTGGTGATAGTATTATATGGAATAGTACTGGATTAAGTAGATTGAAATCATTATCACCTAAAACACAACAAGTAGATAGTGCTGTTGAACATAATATGGATGTATTGGGATTTAATCAAGATACTAAAAAAATATGTAATGTAGCTACATCTCACATATGGAAAGAATCACGAACTGATGGATATAATTTTATACTTAATAAAGGATATTTACAATCGGTTTCTCATTGGCACCCAATATATTGTGAAATCGATGGAATTCAAGATTATTTTAAAGCTAGTGATATATATAAAGCACATACTAGTGGAAAATCCGTGTGGATTCCGATGTTAAAGGGTCATCCAAATTGGATTAAATCTGAGTTGAATACTGTTAAAACTAAACGATTTAATATTGATATTACTCCCGATGTTGCTTATGTTCTTGGTTGTTTGGTTGGTGATGGTACGCTTAAAGGGACAACTTTAAATACAACTAAATTTTCAAATATTGATCCTGATATTTTAATTTCATTGAATATTGCTGGTAAATCAGTTGATTCTGAATTTAACATTAAGCGTATAGGTAACACGTCGTGTGATTGGACTATTAAATCTCCTATTATATGTGATTTAATTCGACATATGAGTATAAATACAAACTCGGAGTATAAATTTATTCCCGATGATATTATATCGTCTCCGTCTAATGTAATATCGGCATTTTTATGTGGTTTATTTGATACTGATGGGTCTAGTAATAGTGATAATGGTTATATTGAATATTGTACCGCTAGTGATAAATTATCTATTGATGTACAGAATATATTACTTGCGTTTGGTATTATATGTAGACGTAAATTTAGACCTAATGAATGTAAAGGTGCGTGGCATTTATATATAACTGGTGAAAATGCAAAATTATTTTATCACAATATTGGATTTAGATGTATACGAAAACAATTACATGAAAATTTATTAACTGATAATTTTAATTCAAATGATCAACTATTTCCTCCAACAATTGCACCTTTAATGGAACAGTTATTTAAAAGTAGAGCAGATAGAGGTGTAATAGATGATTTAACTTCTGATAAAATGCTTAGATATGGGAAGCCTAATCGTAAAATGTCGTCATATTATGTAGATTATTATCAAGGTCGCCGTACCCCTAGTATTAATAAACTTAAAGAATTTTTAGTTGATGTATCTGGTAAAGGATCTGAGGTGCATAACTATATAACAGATTCAAAAATATGGTTAAAATTAGAATCGGCTAAACCATCAAGAATCGAATTATATGATTTAGTTGTACCTGAAACTCATTCATTTATTGCAAATGGTTGTATAAATCACAATACAACATTAGTTAATGTATTCCTTAATGAAATAAAGAAAAAATATCGATATAAGTCAAATACATGCACTGCTCCTACTAATGAAGCTGTGCGTGTGTTGAGTTATACATCAGGTAAGGATTTTGATGCTACTATTTATAAATTACTTGGATTAGCTTTGGTGGAAGAGGATGGTCGTAAACCATATCTTAAACAAGCGGGTAAGCCTAAATTAGAGGAATATGACTTGATTATTGTAGATGAATCATCAATGATTGGTGATCAACTTCTTACAAATATTGAAGAGCAACTTAAAGTACATCCACATATTCAATTAATATATGTTGGTGATATTGGACAATTACCTCCAATTAATACAGAGCAAGATGAGGCGAACCAATTGATGCGTGGTGAAGGTGAGCAGACGGAATCAAAAGTATTTCAACTGAAAACTCAATGTCATTTAACTCAAGTTCAGAGATGTAGTGCTGATAATCCAATTATCAAGACCGTTACCGCAATTAGACAAAACTTTGAATCACCTGTAGATTTATTTGAACGAACTAGTGAAGTTGATGTAGATAATGAAAGTGGGATTGAATTTATTGATGATCGTGAGTTATTTATGGAGCAGATGCTTCAAGATTTTGATTCAACTGAATATAAACAGGATAATAATTATGTACGTGCAATCGCATATACCAATAAAGCGGTTGATGCGTTGAATTTACATATTCGTCGTAGAGTTTTTAAGACTAGAGAATTAAAGCAATTTATGGTTGGCGAAAATGTAATTATTTCATCTCCTGTTATGAAACGTATTAATCCGAAGGTAACTGTAATTGTACTTACAGTTGGTGAGCGTGTGCGTGTTAATCATGCTAAAGTCATAACTGATCCTGAGTATGGATTTCGTGTTTGGCGGTTGCATGTAGAAGATTATGAATCTAAAAAACCGGAAACTCATGTATTGAATGTAATTCATCAAGATGACCTTACACTTTATCGAAATACATTGAGGGAGTTTGCCGCTGACGCTAAAGAGAAATCGATAATGCGAAGAGTTGATGCGTCTGGGAAACGAGTTAATGTATATTCTCGTTTTGAATCATGGCGTGAATATTATGCATTTAAAAATGAATATAGTTGGGTGAAATATGCGTATGCGATGACAACACATAAATGTGTACATCCTGATACTATAATTAACACCGATAGTGCTTCAATGCGAATGAAAAATATTGTTCCGGGTCGAGTAGTTGAATCTGGTAATCACTCACATAATGATGTGATATATAAATCAATAACTAAACATAAACGATATGTTGAAGTTATATTGAAAAATGGTCAAATATTAAAGTGTGGGTTAAAACATCCGATTTTAACATTTGATGGAATTGAATATAAATATATAAATGCGGCTGAATTAAGTAATTCTAATTATGTATGTATATCGAAAAATGAGGTTAAATTAAATAATTATGATTATACTACATTACCTAAATTTATTGATAATCGAGTTGATGATAAATCAACTCGAATAGTTAAAGTCGATGCTGAATTGGCATGGGTAATGGGTGCATTGATTGGAGATGGATGTTATTCATATAATAGTAATAGTAATAGAGTTGATTATACGGCACCTGATGATCCAGATTTATTAGATAGAATGTATACATTTTTAACTTCACATGGTATGAATGCTAGATATTTATATCGAAAAAATAAACCGTATACAATTATGGTTGAATCTATTAATTTTAGAAATATACTATCTCATTTTGGATTTGGGTCGCATACAGCAATTGATAAATATTTATATTCACCATTAATACAAATGCCAAATGAATTATTAAAATATTTACTTCAAGGTTTATTTGATAGTGATGGGAATATACAAATAAATCGAAATAAAATAAGGTATACTTCGGCATCACATAAACTTGTATTGGACATTCAATCGATGTTACTTAGATTTGGTATTATATCAAGTATTTATAGTCAAAATTCACGACATCATACAATAAATATATCGGGTAAATATACTCATATATTTAAAGATAAAATAGGGTTTACCTCTAATCGCAATATAGATAAATTAAAAAAATTATCATATATAATTAAAACTGATAATGATATTATTCCTAATGGGACTGTGTTAGTTAATGAGTTTAAAGCTGCTTATTATGGTAAGTATACTAATAGTCAAGGGGTTAAAGGAATTGGACTTAATTCACCTAAAATGCGGTCAATTGGTTCTAAATGTTCGGCTATTATAAATGGGAAATTACGGTTGAGTGTTAATACATTCAATGAATTACATAATATATTAACCCATGAAGGAATATCACTTAACTCGTTTGATCAAATTGCGGCTAATAATTATTTTTATAATCAGGTTAAGTCTGTGAATATTATCGATGGTGATATTGAATTAATGGAACTTGAGGTAGATTCAGAACATACGTATATTGCAAATGGTATAGTTGTACATAATTCACAAGGATCAACTATACAACGAGTGTATGTAGTTGAACGAGATATGAATCGATTATCGTGGAACAATATTATTCGCAACAAGTTGAAATATACTGCGTTTACTCGTGCTAGTCATTTGCTAAGGATTTTACAATGATTTATAAATGTTCATGGAGTATTTTAGGTGGTCTTAGCTTAGATGAGCCTATAGATCCTAATAGCCATACTGCCCTAATTGATCGAGGATTCCAGTCCAATGGAATCATTGATGACACCCATACGGTTTATTACATCAAACCTGTTAATGGTTCTCGTGATATAGCCATTGACAAACTTCGGGGATACATTGAAAAATTCATGAAAAACTGTATCATTGAATATGACGAAATGATAAACACCGCACGTAATGATTGGAAAAATTGTAAATGAACCCAACTAATAACAATACTATAAGGAGTTATTATGATCACCAAAATAATATCGGCATTCCCAGGGACTGGTAAATCTCATTTCCATAAAGAACACCCAGATACCACATTAGATTCTGATAGTTCAGAATTTAGTTGGATCGTTAAAGATGGTGAAAAAATACGTAACCCAGATTTCCCAACTAATTACATAGACCATATAAAAGATAATATTGGTAAATATGATTTTATATTTGTATCTTCTCATAAAGAAGTTCGTGATGCTCTCATTAACGATGGATTGTATTTTTACCTCGTATATCCTTCAATGGAGGATAAAGATATTTATATAACACGATATAAAAATCGTGGTAATCCTGAATCATTTATCAACTTAATTTCGGATAACTGGAAAGACTGGTTATATGAATTATCTACTGAAGCGTCTAACATATATAGAATACAACTAAGTGATGATGACTTCATATCCGATAAAATTAAAGAAATAACTACAGATACGCAGTTTAATTTAAAATGGCTTAATGCAGCAGATAAATATACCACTGAGTATGGTTATCTTACTGCAATGATCAATGCTACATGTATTGATGTTGCATTATTTGGTAGATCGAAAGTAAACAATAGTGCATATACCGTAAATCAAATAATAAATATTATCAAGACAGCAATCGGTACATGTGATGATATAGATGATGTAAATTCAATGATCGATAAAATGCAACATGAAGTCATTGAATTGGATAAACGCAATACTGCATTGAGTAAACATGACCGATCATGGGATAAGTAAATATATGGAGTTAATACTGAACAATGAAATAGATAATTATGAAATGTTCTGTGATGATGGATATTATCATATGTGGTGCGTTCGAAATGTAAATGACAAGAGGTTTAACTCTTCAATGTCATTTCATTTTGTTAATAAGCAAGATGCCGAAGAATTCAAACGATTGATTGAAATAGCAAAATAAATGGAGATAATATGACTATAATAAGCTGTTCGGTTCCAACTATTGCAATTGGGGCTAATTGTCCAAGTACGCATAAAAACAGAGATATCAATATTGATAATATAAATACTATTAATACGTGTGATAATGTTGCATTTATTGGACATATAATTCAATTCTATATGACCGATAATTCCATTGTTGAGTGGGCATATAACTCAAAACGGCAACGAGATGTAGATTATAACCGCATTAAAAATCTGAATACGCTGAGTTCATGAGTGTCAGTCATTTGCTAAGGATTTTACAGTAATGGATGATAATTATAAATTGGTAGGTTATAAAGGCAAGAGCCGTAAAGTTAGTGGCATTATATATATGCCATATAAATCTTATATTTGTGATTCAGGAAAACAGTATAAGTCATTTATGAAAGAATATGCATTACGACATGCGGCTTGTCCTGTATGTGGGTCGATTGCTTGTAGTAGTACATATGCGGGGTATGTATTTAATGGATCTAATCCAGATTCATATAAAGATGAGAATACATGTGTATGTTGTGAGTGTGGTGATTCTCATATTACCCATGATAGAGTACCTAATGGATGAACTGGTAGCCTAACGTGCCCCTTTATCATCGATATCAAATGCTTTTATAGTCCCATCTGAGGCACGACCCATATTATCTGCTTTAATGTCACTGGCTACTACACCTAATCTATTGTAGTCGTATACAATTCCATATAACGCACTCATTAGTTCAGTTGTTTCATCAGATAACTCACCACCTTGTTCGATGTACTCATCTTCATCGAAGTTCCCCACCTCTTGTACGCCGAGTCCTTGGCTTTCTAATGCGTCAGTAACACAATACCATGTATTTTCCAAGTTTGAATCTTCGGTCAACTCTTCTTGAATGATATAGTAATTACCATCATCACTAGGATCAACTGAATATATCTTAACAAAACTACTGAAATTCCCATTCATGATTTGGTGTGCTAATTCTGCTTCCGATTTAGATGTAGTTATTTTCAATACTTTATCATTACCAATAGAATACGCACTACCAAACTCACCAGATCCCATATAATGTACATCATCTTCCGACATGTCATGCTGTACAAGAAATTCATCGGATATACTAATGCCATTAGATTCCAATATACTATCCGATTCGAATAACAATTTATATCCTGTTACAATTGATTCCACTAAATTTTCATCGTATATTTTAAATCGGTTTACAAACGATATGAATGTATTTGATATCGATTCAGTAACTGCTTTATTCTTAACAGGGATATATCGTTTATCAATTATATTAATTTGATTATTATCGAATGCAATTACCCATGAGTCACCTTTGATATACTCAGATTTAAGTATTAAAACCCCATCAAATCCATCAGCAGTAATATTAGTTTTGCCATTTTGTAGTATATATGATCTAAACTCAGACTGTGTATTAAATATTTTTGGGTTTTTAATATCTATTTTTACGGTATATAATATTGTATCTTGATTTATTGCATCATCTATGTATGTAGTTTCTTTTATATTAAATCGATCACCCATTTCAGATAATACATCATCGGCCTCGTTTTTAGTTCGTATTATACCACCAACATTACCGCCAGTTTTATATACTAGTTGATATCCAGTTTTCTGTATACTACCTTGCCCTCTACCAGCAAAATCTAATGCTACTGATTTTTTAGTTGTGAACATTGAACCTATATTATCACCTAGTGGATTTTTTGTCTCTTGATATTGGCTATCAGATGTATCAAATGTGTCAAAATCATAAATAGATCCGTGATACCATTCGGCATTACTTATAAAGTTAGTATATTTTTCAGTATTTGGTATAATGTTCATAAAACCCCTTTATTATTCTAATAGTTTATATTTTTTGCTATATTTCAGTATAAGTAAAATATTAGAAGAATTGGAAAAGTATATGAGTTGTAAGTGCTATGACTATGAATGTCAGTATATCACCCATATTTAAAATACATAGAATCTGAACTAATATCAGCAATCCCAAGTATTGATATATACTTATTTATCATTTTAATCAAAACTAGGTAAGCTAATAACTTATATTCCTAGTATAACTAGTTGGGGTAAACCATAAAATGTTTGAAGTATTTGAAGAGTTAGATAAATTTAATCACATTGTATATTATGATGGTCCACATACCTATGATGTTAATGGTGTGAAAATGACATCGGTTACTAAATTGATAGGTAAAGCTTCGAAGCCATTTGATGCTGATTATTGGTCACAGAAAAAGGCTGATGAGGAAGGTATTACAGCGGATGAGATGAAAGCTCGTTGGAAGTTAAAAGCTGACATTGCATGTGAGAAAGGTACAGCAGTTCATGAATATGTTGAAAATTATCTAAGTAATAAAGTTTTTCCATATCCAGCTGCTAATATTCGTGCCGTTTTTGGTGGTGACGATCCTGTTCGCCAGAAATATAATAAAATAATTCCTTTAGTTCATAAATTTAGTGAAGATATTAAAGGTAAAATGATTCCTGTTCGTTCTGAGTTTGTTGTTGGTGATATGGAGTATGGACTCTGTGGTATGATAGATCAAATCTTTTATAATAAAAAATCTGGTAATTTAGAATTGTGGGATTGGAAAACAAATGAAAAAATTGATCGTGAAAGTCGATATAATTTACTTCCACCTGTGGATCATATTAGTAATGCAAAGCTGGATATATATTCATTGCAACTTAGTATGTATAAACATATTATTGAGAAGAATACTAATTTAAAATTGGGTGATTCATATCTGACTTGGTTCAATGAAAATAATGATTCATATGAAGTAATTAAATGTCACGACTATGAAGAAGAAGTTAAAGAATTAATAACAACATTTTTGGTTAAGTAAAAAGGAGAACCTATCATGTTAGAACGAGCAACGTGTCCAGACTGTGGGACTGAAGTTGAAATAGACAATTACAATGATGGTAATTGTCCTGGGTGTAACCTAGTATATTCATGGCAACCTGTTGGTATCGAGAATGCTGAATGTCAAGACGGCCCGCATGATTATGTGACGTGGCGAGTTAGACGTACTGATACACCATTTCCGAATCCAAAATCATAACAATACAAACCGATGTTAATATAATAACATCGGTTTTTTTGTATCTAGTAGTTATAAAAAACTTTTCTGAAAAAATGTAATATGAATATTTAACTATCTCCATCTATGCCGATAAAATTGGGTGACAAATCATAATTGATTTCTATATTAACCAACATAACAAAACATAAATAACAAGGAGATTATATGTTCTTATTAGTAGCAATGGTATACATTTTAGTATTTATCACATTTGCGATTTTGGTAGTACCATCCGCAATTCTTAAACGTCTTATTCCACCAGTTATTGTAAATAACAAATGGAAAATGGTTTTACCGATATTTTTACTCGCATTCGTTGGTGTGCAGTTAGATAATATCTTTTTCTATGCGGAAGCGGGGCATTCGTATTTTGTACAATATAAGACTGGTGGTCAACGTGCGGTAATTAATGCACCTGGACCAACTCTTAAATGGTATGGTGAAGTAATTGATTTTAAAGCGGTAAATACTGTAAAGTATACTACCAGTAAAGAACAAGAGATGACAACCGAAGGTAAACAGGGAACCATGTCAGCAATCGTACCACCTGTTGGTATTCGATTTAATGATGCGGTAAATGCGGACGTATCGTTCACTGCTCGATTCAGACTTCCAACTGATAAAATAAAATTTAAGAAGATGGCGAAAGAATTTCGTAGTCAAGATAATTTAATTAAATCTATACAAATTCCTATTGGTCGTGAAATCGCTCGTAATGCTGGTCGTATGTATTCGGCTCAAGAATATATTAGTGGTAAGGGTGGTGATTTCGAAAATTATATAGATGATCAAATGCGTCATGGTATAATTATGCTTGATACTAAAGAAGAGCGTGTAGGTGATAAAGATGAATCTGTAGTTGATAGTACTCAACGTAAAATTAGTGATAAACGTTCAATCAGATATACAGTTACTCCTCGAACCGATTCAACGGGTGCTTTTATTCGTAAATCTCATGGTCTTACTGAATATGGAATTGAAGTTGCACAAGTTACAGTTGAAAATGTTGAACCTGAAGATAAGTTCAAAGAAATGCTTGCTCGCCAAAGAGATGCTGCTGCTGAAGCTAGTATAGAAAAGCAAACTACACAAAAAGCTGAATATAAAAAACAACGTATTATAGCTGAAGGTGAAACTGAAAAAGCAACGATTCGTATCAATAAAGAAAAAGAACAAATTGATATTCTTATTAGTGGTGAAACTCAAAAGAAACAAGCACAGCTTACTCTTGAAACTAATGATATCGAACTTAAAGCTGCTCGTTTACAAGCACAGACTACAAAAGAATTAGCCGATGCTGAAGCATATCAAAAAGCTAAGATCTATAAAGCCGATGGTGCTCTTGAAAAGAAACTTAAAGCTTATGTAGCTGTTAATGCTAAATATGCAACTGCTCTTGAGAATACTAAAGCACGATTGGTTCCAGAAACTGTTATCGGTGGTACTTCAGGTGGTAAAGGTGGTAGTGGTGATGCCACAGCACTTATTGATATGTTAACTGCTAAGACTGCAAAAGATCTTGCATTAGATATCACATCTAATTAATTATACTTTGAGTGGGGTAGCGAACAGCTAACTTAAAACTACCAATAAATACCAACTTTTATAAACATATAGGAGAAGACAAGGATGAAGCTCATGAAAGTAGTACGAGTAGACAGAGAAGAATTTGAATTGGAAGATGGTCGTGTGATTCCACATGTGGTGGAATTGGATGTAGTTCCTTCCATTGAAGAATTCCAAGAAATCCTTAACGAACAGTATGATAAGTTGGGGATTGAAATCGATGAAGAAGACACCACAGAAGATGAATGATAAGCTGATAGGCATACGTGAAGCATGTGAGATACTTGATGTAAACATCAAGACACTTCGTGCGTGGACTGAGAAAGGTAAGATTGAAGCGGTGCGTACTGGCGACCGTGGACATCGCAAATACCGCCTTTCAGATGTACATGCACTGATGGGAATCGATGTCGAAGAACAGGATGTAGTTGATTTACCGATTGCTGTATATGCTCGTGTTTCTTCCCATGACCAGAAGAGCAAAGGTGATCTTGATAGACAGAAAGCTCGGTTGTTAGAATACTGTGCGTTAAAGAAGTATGACATCGAATATGTGTTTGATGAAGTCGGCTCTGGGATGAATGACAAGCGTAGTAAGTTAAAGAAATTAATGAAACTTGCTTCCGATGGTAAAATCTCTAAGGTGGTCATTGAACACAAAGATCGCCTAATTCGATTCAACTACAACATCATCCTGATGTACTTCAATTCACATGGTGTTGAGGTTGAGTACATGGACGAGACTTTAAATAAGTCATTCGAAAATGAACTAGTGGAAGATATGCTTACGCTTATGGCCTCTTTCTCCGCTAAAATCTATGGGAAGCGTTCCCATCAAAACCGAAAGAAGAAAAAGGAAATGGAAAATGCAGGTAAGTGATATTCTAACTTTCATTAAAGAAATTGTATCTGACTATGGTCCCGTTATTATGTTAGCATCTACAGTAATCGGTGGTTTGATATGGATTGGTAAAGTATTATATAAAAAATATGATACACAAAAACAAAAGGAAATTACCGCTGTTGATGATTTAATGAAATTATTTAATGATAGTACATGGACATTTAGACCAACTAAATA
>Ga0172381_10003923_pt1 | contig 15559 bp, 28 predicted proteins | sample Leawel6488metaG_FD_119754 | JGI IMG/M metagenome (GOLD analysis project Ga0172381, IMG submission 119754) | Leachate microbial communities from a municipal landfill in Southern Ontario, Canada - Leachate well 64-88 metaG | ecosystem: Engineered > Solid waste > Landfill > Unclassified | place...
ACCACGGACTGCAACTCTATGGATCTATATGCCGTCGAAACCAGGTCACCCCCTAAAATTTATTAATTCTTTAGTAGTTTTGTACCCCGCCCATATCAATAACACATTGTCGAATTTCTTCCTGTGTAGGGTACTGGGAAACATCCACTATTCCAGAATTAGCGTTTTGTAAGTTTATACCCTCGCAATAAGCTTGGGTCATATTAAGAACACTTAAATTAATTCTGTTCTTTGCAAAATTTCTAATTAGCCCAGTTGTTTGAGCTGATTCCTTATCTTCAGCTAAAACATACATAGAATTGTTTGCCTTATTTTTTAGTAGAAATAACTGCATAGTAAAACCAAACTTTCCTTTCTTTATAATAGTAAGAAGCATTATAAAAATAATATATAGTTATAAATGATTTTTAAATTTTCTCATAAGTATATATTATTAGTTAGATCAGTATTTAAATTCATATTAAGGGAAGATTTTCAAAATGCTCTATGTTACAATTTCAAATGGTAAAAAAATAGAACTACATGTCGGTCAAAAATTTCAAGGCAATACTGAATGTGTTGCTAGCATTCAGGCTGATGGCGATGAGCTGAATTATTTCAAAGAAAAATTTAAAAATCTTTTTACTACAAATAAAAAGGTTGAAAGACTTGATGGAATGTTAGCAATTGTTGTTATGAATCAATGGGTTGATGATTTTTAATAAAGGGGCTTTTAATATGTTATGTGTTACAAATTTTAATGGTGATAAACTACAATTACATTTAGGCGAAAAGTTTACCGGTGATGATTCAGATATTTATGACATTCAAGCTGATGGCGATGAGAAAGAATGGCTTTTAAAAAGTTTTCCTGGTATATGGGGTAAAAAGCAAAAAGTCATTAATGTAGATGGTGTATTAGTTATAATTGTTATAGGCCACTGGGTTATTGATTTCAACAGTAAATAATTTTAAATAGAAGCACAGGCATAAACGCTTGTGCTTCTATTTAAAGCTTTAGTATTCCTTCTTCTTTTTTTCTTGACGCTTTTCTTTCAACGTCTTAGTAGGAGCTTTCTTTTTCTCTTTTTTTGGTTCCTTACCTTTATTTGCCATAACATAATCCTTTGTAAAATATTTTTTAAGAAGATACCATTATAGATTAGTTTAAAAAATTTTTTACAATTTAATTTTTTATAAGACGCCGATTTGCTTTAAATCATTATAATTAAACCAATCAACTTTATGTATTTTATTTTTACCACAATATTGATCGATTAATTTTTGAGCTGCTTCAATAGTAATGAATTCCCATTTTCCATAATTATCTTGGCTGTGTGTAGATAAAATACTCTTGGCTAATCTAATTCTAGTGTCTTGTAATGTAAAATTACAAAATTTATCATCTAGCATACAATCAGTTTTATGTAGTTCAAGATCATCTGGATCTTGATAAATTTCTTTAAATAGATTTAATGCTTCTTCAAATGTAGTAGAAATTTCATTTGACGGTCTAGAGTGTCCAATTAATTCATCAATCTTATAAAACAAAGTTCCAGTAGTATTTATTTTAATACTTACTTTATTATTATTAGAACCTATGACTACTTGTCTTCTAGCCCATTCTTCTCGTTCTGTAATTTTACATTTTACTACAATACCTGAAGGAAGAACATCCCATACTTCCTGGCCTACTTTAAACCAGGCTTCTTTTATAATAAGTTTACGTTTTCTAGAGTATGCCTGATAGGTACCTTTTCTTTGAAGTTTAATCATTTTTCTTTTCTTACGGTTCATAGAAAAATCCTTTCATTTATAATTTTATTTTTCTGATACCATCTTCTGTAGAATAGATTACATACCTTACACCCATTTTAACCATGAAATTTCTACAATTAATACAAGGTTTAGAATTCAAGAAATGGTTATTCAAAGAAGAAAGCCTAATGATATAGACGGTTTTTATCTTATCAAAGTTTATAGCTCTGAAAAGGGTATATTCAGCATGGGGAAAATACCTCGTGTAATGTTTCTTAATAATAAGATCATTCAGAAGTTCATTATAACTATTTTCTACTATGATAAATTTCTTCTTATATTTACCTGCAGCAAAATGAACTCTGTTATTAGGATTATGAACCTCAGCATATTTTACCAATCGATAGAGATTTTTGAATTCATTTTTAGTCAAATTTTGTTTTATCATGTGTAGATTACCTTCTTGTTTTAGTATGAGTTACTACGGTGAAAACTTGCTTGCTTCATATTATAGTGAATTTCTGTGAATTCATTTATACTATAATATGTTTTTCATTTCTACGCCATATAGACGTATGTTAAGCCGATTAAGCTTACCGGCTATAAAATTATCATTTACTTACTAAACTAAGAACATGATAATTTTTACATTAAACCTAGTGACAATATATTCTTAGCTGCATTATAATCCCTATTTATCTTGAGTTTACATTTATTACATTTAAATATATTATCATTAAGTTTAAGTTTATTTTTATCTTTCTTCGCATGTCCACATTCACTACATGTTTGGCTAGTATTTCTAGGATTAACTGACGTAATAGTTTTATCATATAACTTAGCTTTATACTGTAGAAATACTTTCCATGTATAAAACATTGATTCATTAATTTTCCTAGCTAGCCTATGATTCTTATTCATGTTAGAAGGTTTTAAATCTTCTATAATGATATGATCATAATTTTTCATGTAATGTGTAGAAATATGATGAAGAAAATTTCTTCTGATATTAGCTAGTCGCTCATATAGGTATGACCTTTTGGTTTTTAAGGTTTGATACCTATTAGATTTGTAATATTCTTTATTGTATAATTTTTTACTAGCTAATAAGAAATCCATTTTCTTAATTTTATTATACATTTTATCATATTTTTTATAATTAACTAATTTCTTACGTTTATTAAAGGTAAAAGTTTTACCATTACTGTCAGTAGAAAAATGCTTAATCCCCCAGTCAATGCCAATAGTGGTATTATTATGAGAATATTGTTTTATCATTTTTTTTATTTCATATGTAATACTTATATACCATCCATAGTTAGTATTACTAATAGTAATACGTTTAATTTTTTCATTACCCGTATAATAATGGAAAAGTCTAGTATTAAGCTTTAATGGCTCATCTATTTTTACTATTTTCAAAGTGTTAGTAGCATGATCATATTTAAAATTTTTATCATTCTTCATATGTATAGTAAATGATCTTTTATCATTAGACTTTTTTCTAAATTTTAATGTGGATGGTTTCTTGGTCTTTTTGTATTTATTTTTCTTTATATCTTTAATAGCTCTAATAATATCTTCGTTAGTCATATCAGATATCTGTGATGGAGTATTAACTAATGACTGTTTAAATTCGTCATTTATCAGCCTTCCATCTTTTAACTTAATATTTCCATTTTTTAAGTCTTTTCTATAAATACCCCTTAAGTTTCTTATATTAATATCTTCCTTGTTTTTTAAAGAATTAATATAAGCAGCTACTTGATAATTATAGATAAATCTTTTATTACTAATGAAAGAGTTAAATAATGATACTTGATTGTCTGAAGGATGGATTTTAAATTTGTCTGTGTATATTTTAGGCTGCATGTGTATTCACCTCCTTTCTTGTAATATGTTTCACGAAATTTCGTATACTATCACAAATATTTGCTTGTAGTTCGTAGTTAGTAAAAATGAATAAGCTTATTTCTTTAGGAAATAAACTTATCCATTGTAAGTTAATCTAAGAACTTTAAGAAATATAAAGTACCTGGAAATGGATTTCTCATATGTTCAGTTTCTTTACTGTTAAGCATATTAGGTACTTTAAACTGTTTGACTAACTCTATTACATTAGAAATCATAATAGCCCGTTTCATACCTCTATACCTATCTAATTCTGTGTTTAAAATTGCCAGTATATCAGTTAAACTGTTATTCTGTCGGCCTATAATTGTTACATCTAGGGCTGGATTCTCAAGAGTTCCAATTTTTATAACCATGATCTATTACACCTTATTAAATATGGTTTATACGATGAGTAAGTCTTGATACATTAATATTTTCGTGGTATCCAAAAAGTATATCACACATTTTGTTTGCAACACTTTTATGTACCATAAAGTACATTTTATCTGGCTTGCATTCAAAGAGAATATACTTTTCAGATCCCAATTCTATCTTAGTCTGTTTCATTTCTACTAATAGATTAGCATGTTCCGTAATTTCTTCTATATTTTCAAGATATTTAATCTGCAAAAGTGGTTTTTGAAAAAATTCATTTTTAAGATAATCATACAGGTTATTTGAAATCTGCCTATGGTTCAGCAGCTGATCGAGATTCTGTGGTGAATCATTACTATCTAGGGTAATCATTTTACAAAAATGCTCCTTTCATTATGTTATAAGTTTTTTTAAATTTTTTCTAATTGATTTTAAAACTTGCTTTAATATTTCATCTTCAGTTAGTTGCTGACGAATATTACCTGGAATGAATACATCTAGTGTATACGAAATTTCATCAAGGTCATTACCTAAAGTAACTTTAAAGGATCTTGAATCTTTTGCATTAAGCATACAATTTTCCTTTAATAACTATCTTAAAAAACTATATAGACCAAGAATTTGGTCTTTGTCTAATCCTAAAGAACTATTAAATTTTAAGTCATCATTATTAATGATCATTCTTGATGGATCAAATACATCAAATGTTTCTTTAAAGCTATTATCCATCAGGGGAATTATGTTCAGGGTATCACCATCGTAATCGCCACCTAGAGACTTGAGAAGTAGATTACTAATGGATATAGTCACATCTTCATATGACCTTTTTATATCTTTAATTTTAAGACAAAAGATTGAACCATAGGATATACTGGGATTCATTTGTGTTCTATATAGTTCGCTAGGCTATATACGTTCTCTATCGAACTGCTGTATGTTACCATACAGATCAGGCTATATCACCATCCTATATGTATTAAAGGATGCTCTTTGTTTCCACTGTCAATAGCTTACAGTGTACTCCCTTATGGGATAGTCGTTGAACGTTCCTAGTGTTACTAGGCTTCGCTGCTGATTGTCCTATATTATTAGTACAGGAGTTTCCAGCAATTAAAAGAGTTTTCATATATTATTACTAATATATGCCGCAATTTTTACGGTTTAGAAGGATCTTCATTCCACCCTTTGTCTTATTAACTAAATCTCTCATAAGTAAAAATATTTCTTCATCAAACTTTAATGTAGCTTCATTAAACCGATGTAGTGCTACATTGTAATTTACGCTTAAAGTTTTTTGAATTACATTTATGATATGAAATTTATAGAGTTCTAAGAACGTAAGATATGGCATAATAACTTCATTAGCATTATATTTTGAGTAAGACGGCGTAATAACATTTCTTGCAGAGAAATTAATTCGGCTCAAACTTGTATTCGCTTAGGAGCGTTAATCCTAAACCGCTTTTTACAGCTGCTCATAGTTTCCTATGAGAGTAGACTATATCTTCATCTATTACTAGATGCTCTCTGTTTCCACTACACTTGTAGTGTACTCCTTTACGGGATAGTCGTTGAACGTTCCTAGTGTTACTAGGCTTCGCTGCTGATTGCCCTCGACTTTACGTTAGGGGTTTCCAGCAATTAAGAGAGTTTTACATGAGCAGCCATCTACCCATGATGTTACTACGTATAAATCCATGCTTACCCTTAATTGATTCTAGTAGTTTATCAAATACCTCATTTAGTTTTATCTGAATGTTATACAGTTGAGGTAATATTTCTAAGTCATTCTTATCTCTAACATTCTCAGATTTCTTTACCATGTTAGATGTACTAATTAGTATATTATAGCAATTATTAATTTCGTCAAAAATTAAACTATCTTTGATAATTACTACGGGTCTTAGAATTGTAGGAGTTACTGGATACTTACTGATCCATAAGTACTTCCTATTTTCCTTTAGAAACCTATATACGTCTTTTTTTACTTCTCTAGAATTCTTACCAGATTTTTCAATAAAAAACTTCATTATTTTAAACATGTTTTCTTTAAATGCTACTAACCCATAATTAATAAATGGGTTTTTCTCAAAGTCTAGTTCTTCATCATCAATGTCTTTTTCATCTATAATATTACCATTAACATCAATTTTCTTGTTATATGATAGTATTTGAAAAAGAATTTTCTTAGGAATAATTTTTTGAATGAATAGAAAAAATACTGGGTTTATAAATTCATACTTGTTACTTAAGTTTAACCAGCCAGTTCTAGTAATATTACTCTCAGTAAATTTTACTTCAGTGTTACATTCAGGACATGTGTGACATAAGTAAAACTTACCCTTAATATTACCACACTTACAGCTATATTGAAAATTTTCATTATGAAGTTTTCCAAATATTTTTTCAGAGAAAATACCGTCTTCAGTGAAACTATTACTCTTAGTTATCAATGCTTCTGGATTTATTACAGTTTTTTCTTCATCATATAGTTCAGTAAAATTTAGGAATCTAAGTTTCATAGGTCGTCCTTATGCGGTTATTTGTTCCATGGTTTCTATTTCAGTAAATTCTTTATTATCAGATTGCCAAAGAAAAACTTCGTTATATTTACAGCATTCATCTAAAACTATTAAGATTTTTTCATTATTTTCCTTTAATAGAACTATTACTTTTTTATTTTTCTTATCAATTAGGTTTATAACTTGTAGTAATTTTTTACCCTGAAAAACTTCTAGTTTTGAAAAATCATTTACTAATTCATAAGTATATTCTAGATCAGTTATTTTTTTAGAAGGGTTTTTTATTGATGTACTATATGGTTGTAGAACATCATTTTTTATTATCTTATAAGAGAATACGTTATAGACATAATAAAATAATATATTATTATAAGTAGTTTTAATATGTAAAAAACCACCAAAGGGTTTTTCTGGTGTATAGAAGAGTTTCTTTATATTATTTAAAAAGATATTTCTTTTCTCACCTTTAAAATCATATCTACTCTCAATGTTACTCATAACAAAAGTACCTTTCAAAATATAAATTGTTGTTTTTGTTAATTTTTATAAATAATAGGTAAGATATATAATCTTACCTATTATTTTATAAATCTAGTTCTTGTATTCTAGGATTTTTTCAAAATTACCTTTTATTATATTATCAGGAGGTAAGACTTTTTTTCCTAATACAGTACTAAGTTCTATGCCACTGTCATGATTCTTATAAAAATAGTATATTACTTCAGTACAGGATAAATTTGTTGGATCTTCAAAGTTAAAAGCAAAATCATATTGAGTGTTACGTTCCATTAATGAAACAATTTTTTTAGAAAATTCAATGTAATCAACTTTAAATTTAGGGCGTAATAGTATAATGTGATCAGTTTTACAAAAGTCAAATAGTGTTTCTATCTTGACCCCTTCTGCAATAGCATGAACTACTTCATAGTTTTCTCCACCCTTATATATTCCAGCATGGTTCCACCATCCAGGAATAAAGAAACGATCAATATATGAATCATATCTCCTAAGAAGAACATCACCTTCTTTAATATGTTTTGCTATACTGTAATATTGATGTCCTTTAATTTTAAAGGAATTCGGATCATAGACAATAAAAAAAGGAAATCTAAAATATTTAATATCTCCTAGTATAGTTAGTATTTCAGCTCTAGCATAGTATAGAAAATCTAAGAATTTATTTTTGACAGCTTTAATGACATTAATAAGTATCATCGAAAACCCCCTAATATATTAAGCTACTTTATTAAAATGTTTAAAAAAATATGCCTAAGAATTAGGCATATTTGTACTTTAATCTATTTTCTTTTAATACTACCTAGAATATTTTTACTTTCTTCGCTTACAGCCCTAAGTGTAATATTCTCAGGATAAATGAAGCTAATACAATCTCCATCATCCCAGGTAATTTCAATATTAATATTCTTAATATTTAAAATTTCCCTAGTATCTTGTTTGATAAATTTGAAGTAATCATTCTCAATGAAAATATTCTCTGAGGCTGATAGTCCAGTATACTTCAAGATGAGAGAAATTAGTTTCCTGAAGATATTTAGGAAAGTTGTTTCGAATTTCTTTGGAACAGAAACAGTTGTACCATTACCATAAACAGTTTGACCCATAATTTACCTTTCTTTTAGAAATTCACAATAACGAGTATAAAATTCAGTTTTAAATGCATCAGATATTTTTTGTAAAGTAAAGATTTGTCGCCATACTACTTTATCCTGGAATTTGCGAATAAAATCTTCTGATAGTATTTGATTCCTAGAAATTCTTTCCCATTCTACTTTGTCTGCAAATTTTTCAATAAATCCTTCAGACAATCTTTGATAAGTAGAAATCCCTTTCCAGTCTACATAGTCCTGAAATTCAGTAATAAATTCTTCTGTTAAATTCTTGTTATGAAGGCTTATCATTTGCCAGTCAACTTCATCTTTACATTTTCTTATGCAATTTAAGGATAAATTTTCTCTGCAACTAATTTCATGCCAGTCTAACTGATCTTTAAATTCCATTAAAAAACTTGGTGTAAAATTTCTTTTAGAACTAGATATTCTTTCGAAATCAAGTTTATGTTGAAATTCAGTGATAAAACTATCAGATAAATGTGAATAGCGAGACGATATAAATCTCCAGTCTATCCTTTCTTGAAAATCTCTTAAAAAACCTTCAGATAGTTTTCGGTAAATGTATAAATCACTACCCCAATCTATTTTATCTTGGAATTCTCTTAAAAAATCTTCTGATAGTGTTTGATAGCAAGTAACGTCTCTCCAACTTAGCTTATCTTTAAATTTTCTAATTTCTTCTTCTTTTAATATACGAATACATGATATGAGCTTCCAATGTGACTTATTTAAATTTAAAGAATCAAAAAATTCTAATGATACAGGTTGATGTCTTATTATATCAGGCCACTTGACATAATCTTTAAAGTGTTTTATAAATAGTTCATCTAATTGAAATTCTTTACTAATCATAAACCAGTCAATTTTATGAGTATTTAATCTTTCTTCAATATACTTAATTTTATCTTCTGAAAGTTTAAATTCCTTGTAATCTAGAACCGGGTTAGTCATGAACTTTTAGTCCTTTTACTTAGATATAATAGAACAGGCTTTTTTGAAAAAATGAAAAATTAAAGACTTAATGTCTTTAATTTTCTTTAACGCCCAAAATTCTTTAATAGCTTCATCACTGTCAGGTACAAGACTTTGTCTTTCGTCTGTAATATAATCTGCACAGTATTTTTCTAGATCTTCGTTTTCATTTTTATTTTGCATTATATTTTACCTACCTTTCTTTAAAACTAAAAAGTAGGTAATAAATTATTGCTAATTTATTACCTAGTGCTACAGAGTAGCTGTATGAGAGGAATCGGTCGGGTCGCACACCATGAAACCAACTATTTATTTGTTCAGAAACTTCTTCTTTTTCTTTGATACTTTGTCTACGAAAAAACTTATGTCAGGTAGATTTAGTTCTTTAGCTATTTCAATAAAATCCCTTGCTAGAATTTTATCAATAAGTTTATCAGCTAATACTATCTCAGTTAAAATTTCATCTAGTTTTTTGTCGCCTGATACTTTCTTTAGTTTACGAAATACAACCTTACCTATTTGAGTTACAGAATCAATATTCTGTGTAATCATAATATTTGGATATTCTGAAACTAAATCAAAGTCAATACAATTATCATATATGAATTTACTTCGAATTATTTTTTCTTTCATAATTAAACCTTTATTCTTAAGCCAGTATTAGAATTTAGTAATGGATCAGCAACATATCCACCTCTAAATTTTTTACCCTTAGGCTTATTTGTATTATTGTTATTACCCATTACTATACCTTTCTTTAACAAAAAGTCATAGTAAAGGTTCTTAAGAGATACAGTCTTTTTCATTACTTTATGAATTCTAGTTTTAGTAATAACTCCAAGTTTATACATCTGATCAATATCATTTGTTTTCTTTTCTATAAAGTGCAGTAATAGGCTATCGATTGCACCATACTTACAGAATTTAGGAAAATTTAAATATGCTAGATTTCTAATGTTCTCATCACCCTTGAATTTTACTTTACCTGCCTTTAGTTCTTTTTCAGAAATGTATTCAAGAGTTAGAGCTTCATCTTCTTTACCTTTTCTTAATGCTGCATATATCAACATTTGATCCAGCCAGTTAGAAAATCCTGAATTAGAGAAATAGTCCCCTTTGTCTGTAACTTTATCATTCCATTTATCTTCATAATAAAAAAACTGTCTTACTTTACTATCTTCACCGCATATAATAGTATTAAAGATTTTTTCTTTTGTTAAAGGATCACCGGATAGTTCATTTGCTATAATACGTTTTAACCTATTAATTAACGTGTTACAATCGAATTTTAAATTCCACTTTTTATTCCATATAACGCGCAACCATTATATGCGTTCTCTTATGAACTGCTGCATATCACTATGCAGATTAGACTATATCTTTATCATATAATATTTTATATGATACCTTCCGTTTCAACCATCATAAGCTTATGGTTTACTCTACTACCTTTCGTTAATAAATTAACGCGGGTTCGATAGTCGTTGGACGTTCCTAGTAATACTAGGTTTCGCTGCTGATTGTCCTATATAATAGGGTTTTCCAGCAATTAGAAAGGTTTTTATTTAAGTGAGAACCTGGATACTTAAGCACTCACTGTATCTGGTTTATCAAAATTAACTGTCTTAAAGAACGCTGAAATTAGTTTAAATTCACTACTAAAGAATTTAAAACTTATTTTCAAATCAGGTAATTTTAATTCATGTTTCTCTAAGTACTTCAGGATATTTTTCTTTAATTTAAGGGTATTATCCTCATACTTTTTTCTATATACTTTAATAGCTTCATTCTTTTCATTATCATAACAAAACAAGGTTAACTTATTTTCTGGTTGATAGAAATATGAAATAAAGTTTACTGGACATGGAGCAATAGACTCAACTGGAAAGCCTTTGAACTGACTGTAGTAAGTGTCTACCTCAATGTCAAAAAATGCTTTAGATAGATATGTTGCATTTCCATCATGTTCTTCATTTATAAATTTTCTAATGTAATAATCTACAATATCAATGTCACTGGCAAATACGTTAGGATTGACATTATGTAGGTCTCTTAACTTACTCCAATTTCCACTTTTTTCTATATCTCTATAATAACCTGTAAAATCACTGTCACCTAGAGTTTCATTCATATGCTCAAAGATTTCTCTAAATGGAACTTGAAATCGATCTACTTTTTCTATTTCAATATCTTTCTGATATTTCTGTATTTTCTGATCTTGTTTAGTAATATAATACTCTATCATAGGATTACTAATTATTTTTTGTTTTTTTGTATTATCTTTTAAGTCTCTATAAGTTATGCTTAATTTATTTTGTCTTCTAGCATAATCAATTTTTATATACTGCTTAGTTTTTGTATCCTTAACCTTTTTTTCTTTTGTCATAGGACTTTCCAATCAAATTTAATCTTAATATTATCTACTACTTAATAATATATATTTAAAAGCAGGTTTTAAAATTATACTGTTAATTAATATTATATTACTAGTAAAAATTATAAAAAAAAAACGCTCATTATGTATGAACGTTTTTTAAAATGGAACTTTGTTTCAAAGAAGAGAATCCTCTAGTTTTGGTTGTAATTTATTGCAAACGGTAGAATAATTTTCTTCTTTAATTTCCTTTACTGTTTTAGTTCTAAGTAAATTATAACATTTTTTACAATATGGATTTCGGCCATCCTTGTACCTTTTTTTAACATAAAATTCATTTACATCTAAGATTTTATGACAACCTTTGCAGCACTTTATGCCATCTTCTTTTATTTTATTTATTTTACTAATTTTCTTTTTATACTCAGATTGGTATTCATTGATGCATTTTTTACAAAGAGCTGTAATTCCACTTTTATTTCTTTTAGTCTTATAGAATTTTTCTACTGGAAGAGACGTTTTACATTTTGTACATTTTTTGTAATCATCTATGATTTTATTACTAACTGTTGGATCTTGTTTTTCTTTTTTCTTATATCTTAGATTATAACACTTTTTACAATGTGGGTTTCTGCCATCTTTATAAGTTCTCGTAATATAAAAATCAGTTACAGGCAGAATTTCATGACAACTCCTACACTGTTTTGTTCCTACCTTAACTACGTCTTCAATTTTACTTGCATACTTTCCTGTAAAACATGTTTTACAGACCATAGATCGTCCATCTTTGTTTTCTTTTACAATGTGAAACTTTCCTATTGGTAAAACGTTGTTGCAGTCTTTACACTGTTTTTTTCCAGTGTTCTGCACTACTCTTTTATCTCTAAACTTAGCCCTGTAGTCTTTCAAGTATAAATTATTACATTTTTTACAAATGTTTAAGAATCCGTCCCTAGCTCTGCTGTGTTTCCTAAACTTAATTATTGGAAGAACTTTATTGCATTTTATACATTGTCTATATCCATCTTTAATTTCAATATCATGAGACATAATATATTCCCTTCTTTAATAAAGATTTAAATTGGTATCTACTATATAATAATATATGCTTAAAATTTGATTTTAAATTTGTATGATATTAATAAAAAAAATGCTTGATCAATCAAGCATTTTTTCTAGAAGATAACTCTTAGAGCAGTGCATCTTCTAAAAAGCAACGATGGCTGTTAGTACTTTCAGTATTTTTTCCTCCTTCTTTTTTTTGAAAGTACTTCTTATTGAAACAAGTTTTACAAAGTTTTGACAGTCCATCTTTGGTTTTGCCAGCTTTGTAAAATTTGGCGACCGGATGAAACCGGTCACACTCAGGGCACCACTTATGCCCGAGATTGATGTCCGTCACCGTGATTACGGCCATAGCGAAACCTCCTTTCTTAGGTTTTTAAGTTTTTCAGACTGCTCCTCAACAGTCTGAAAAAATTTATTCCGATCATCGAACTTGGCTGACAAAATCAGTTTATTCACCATGATGTTAAGTTCTTTAATAGTAGCCAGTTCTTTCTCAGTCATATCTTTCCTCCTTTTTGTTATAGTAATATAATAATATATTACTATATAACGGTTTAATACATTAATTAACATTTATATTATATCATTTATAATGAGGGATTTTTCATATGGAACACAGTAAATTGCTTACAACTACTACTAATAACAAAATAACAGATCAAATTGATATGTTGCTAATATTTGCAAAAGAATCACATGCATTTGATAATGAGTTAAAGGATATTAAAGAATTATATGATGAGATAAAAACTCATTATGATCAAGTAAAAATTTCTAGAGCTAATGGTACTTTAGAATTTCTCTCTAATCAAGCTAAAAACCTAATTACAATTAAAACTACTATTATTAATATTATAAAAGAAAAAGTTAATATTAAGAAAACTGCTAAAGAATTAGAACTAAAAGTAATTAGAGATACTGGTGATGGTAGTACAGAGAAAGGTATTTTATCTGACTTACTAGCTGCTATTTATGATAAGGCTAGTGGTAAAGAAGAAAAGTTTATTACTGCTGAATTTAGTAAACATCAAGATGATGAAGATATAGATAAAATTCTTTCTAAACGAGTTAAGAAAGAACTTAAGCATAAAAAAGAAAAAGAAGAAGTTTCTATAGAAACACTAGAGTATAAAGTTGTATTTGATAAGCATAAAAATCAATACTTAGTAGATAAGGACTACAAATTAATAGATGACTATGAAGTTCCTAAAATAAAAATTAGATTTAAGAAATCTAAAAAAACTGGTATACGATATGCTAAAGATAAAAAAGGAAATAAGTATGAACTAATAGATGAAAAAAAGATTCTATTTGACATATAAAAAAAAAACCCTACTATGTTATATAGTAGGGTTTTTTAATTATGTCATTCTAGCAGAAGATGGTCGTCATCATCTGGAAGATTGCTATCCTTCATAACAGACTTTTTTTTATTACACTGTTGAAAGAATGCTTTAGCATCTTCAACCGAAGATGCTGGCGGTCCCTGCATACCGCATTTCTTACAGACTACTCTATAAGTTGCGGTAGTACCTCTTGTATTATAAGAGGTAGGAACATGCAATTCACTGGACTCACAAAATGGACATTTCAAGTCAGTCATTTATTTTCCCGCTTTCCATTTTTTTTCATCTATATTCTCAGAATTTGAGTTAAAGATTTTTCTAAATGTTACTAGTGAACCATTAAAGTCAGCCCAATTGTAATGCTTGAAGTGTTCTTTATTCACACTTCTTATTTTACTCTTAATAACTTTATAGTACTTTTCATTTACTAAAAAGTATCTATTGTCTGTCAACTTTAATTTTTTATATTCCTTAAATACTGGGAATTCTTTTTGGACTTTTTCTACTAACTTTTCATTAAATAGCCCAAAGATATTTTTTAACTCCTCTGGAGTTAGCTCTTCAGCTTCAAAGTTTAGGGATGCAATTTTCATTTTTTTTTTTTCCTATGCTGAATGTTTTGCTAGAAGTTTCATAATACCACTTTTTACATTATCACAAAGAACAGTTCCTATAGTAGCTGAAGCTTCCTTATTGACCAATGAAACTATATATTTATCATCACTTTGTCTGCACGAAATACCAATAAACATACGTCCAGAATAAATCAATTCTAAAGCTCGTTTATCTAAGGCTTCATCTTCTTTTTGGGAAGCTGCTTCTTTTTTTGCAATTATTTTTCCAACCCAAATATTTTTTCCTTCTTTTTTTCTAATCTCAACTTCTGATCCTATTGGAACTGGATGGTCAAATACTTGTACGTTTACATGTACCAATTTTTTAACACCTGGTACATGAATTTCGTACACGTTACCTATAAGTAATTCCTTATAGCTTTGTACAAATCCCTTGATAAAAATCTTATCTTCAGTTGGATGAAAATGTAATTCGTTAAACATGTTTTTTCCTTTCTAGAGAAAAAGAGTTTTAAATGCTTTTTGCTAGTTCAAAAAATTCTACTTCAGACACATCATTATTAATAAGAAACATTTCGTAATATTCATACAGCCTAAACATAAATTCTTGCTGATCCCAACTTCTTCGTGAAAATGCAGCTCGTTTCAATAATGATTGTATAGCTATAATCGGCTCAGATGTTTTCATGCAAATAGCAACCATTAAGAAACATTCGATATGAGTATAATGATACACCATTTGTGGAACTGCTACAATAGTGGGTAAGGGATCTCTCCAATTTTTGTTCTCTGATAGAATATCAGTATATCTTTTTTCATCTTCTTCTTTTTCAATCACACGTAGGGCTTCCCAAATATATAGTATTTCAATGAGTGGAAGAAGCTCATTATTATTCTCTGATTCAATTGTAATTTTATTACTGCCATAAAAATTATCATTACGTATTACAATTTTAGAACGTTCAATAGTTACAATAGCAGTACTTGCATTTAATGAATTTTTTACAATGGACATAATAACATTTTCAATTTTCATGTCATTATATACCATAGAAGAGTCACTGTG
>Ga0172381_10003924_pt1 | contig 15557 bp, 14 predicted proteins | sample Leawel6488metaG_FD_119754 | JGI IMG/M metagenome (GOLD analysis project Ga0172381, IMG submission 119754) | Leachate microbial communities from a municipal landfill in Southern Ontario, Canada - Leachate well 64-88 metaG | ecosystem: Engineered > Solid waste > Landfill > Unclassified | place...
ATTTACACAATAATCAGTTTTGCAACTATCTTTACTCTCGCAAGCCGACCCAGCTTTGCCTGACGAACAAACTTTATTCGCGCAGGTTAAACCGGTCTCACATTTTGAGTTCGAATTACAGACTCCACCTTCAACCGATTTTTTTAGAAAGAAATACCAGCCGCCAAAGGCAAGACCTCCTGCAATTATTATAATTAAGACGGTCCAGAGCCAAACCTTACTTTTTGACCTGCTTAGATCTTCATTCATTTCCCTCCTTTATGATGATAAAATTATATCATAATCGTTCGGACTTCTGCTACTACACAGAGCCGAAGAAAACGCACCATTCAGACGGTGTTTTTTGTGATATAATATTTTTATGATCAGAATATTATTTTTCTTTATAATACTTCCAATAATTCAGTATATCTTCTACATGATAGGACTTGTTAAGCAAACAGCTGTTTGCGATAAGTTACACAATTGTCCTAGTTATACAGGATACTTTGGCCTTATATTTATCCTGATGTTATTGGGGAATCTCTCATCTTACATAAATAAAACTCACCCCACAAAGTATCAAAAGGCATTTAAATGGTTTAGCTATGGCTCATGGCTCTTTTCCGCAGTAGTAATTTTGTTAATGATAATAATATAAAACTTATTGTTCACTAAAAGTTTGAGTTAACTGTAGAAAATTGTGGAGACAAAAATGGAAAGCCCAATCAATCAACCTGTAATTGATCCTCAAGCTAATGTAAAACCAAATATCCTCCCATCAGCAAATTTTAATCAACCACAAACTGAAACTAGTAACATCGGCGCTAACTCTGCAAACCAAAATCCTATTACCCCAGAAACAGAAATTCCTAAAAATAAAGGTTCAAAATTATGGCTATTTTTGTTGATTTTACTAATAGCAATATCCGCTGGTTATTTTAGCTATAAAGCCTTTGTAAATTTTAAAGACGAAAAAAAAATTAATGAGATTACGGCCTTAAATCCCGATTCTAATTGGACAGATATTAATTTTGATGGATTAACACTAAAAAAACCAAGTGGTTTTCTTGTTTCAGGAAATTCTTCTTATTCATCAGAAGGTATGTTTAATATGATCTTGACTAAAAGTGATGATGCAAACGGTATGAAAATTAATATTACAAGTTACCTTGTAGACGTAAATTCATTTGACGACAAAACTAGCGCTATATTTATAAATGCATATAAAAAAGTATGGAGAGATGATAAAATAGTCGAAAAAGATAAAACAATAGGCTCCACTAATTCCAAGGTTTTTTATATAACCCAAAATAATGGAGAAATTTTTTCTGTGATTAAAATTCTAAATAAAAAGATTTGGATATTTGATGCGGTAATAACTAATAAAGAAAAAAGAACTGAATATATTGAAATATTTAATAAATTTTTAGGCAGTATCAACGATTAGAAAACTTGAATTTCGCAACGAATTATTTTAATTGAGTGTCTGTAACATGCTTCTCTGACCATGCTTTCTACTTTTCTATAATCTTTTGGGGATTCTAGCCTTATCTTTATGTTTTCCATTTCGATTTCTGTATTAAATAATCTATCTACCTAGATTATTTAATAAATATAAAAATTTACAACATTCGATAACCATACTAGCAGTTTGGCTAATTTTTTATATTATAGTTGACAAATCAATCTCTATATTGTATAGTACACTATTATCCGTCATACAGTACGGGTAAGGAGGAGAATACATTGAAGGTTATCATTCGCGGCGGAGTTGGCACCGAGGGAGAATTCCTGCGTAATGCAATTGTTCAGTCAGACTTAAGGTTGGAAACTTTCAGGGACATTGAAAGTCAACCATCCCGCACGGAAGGATTAATTCTCATCCAACTACAGTTGGAGAGCAAGATCATCTCAAACGAGATACTTCAGGAGCGAGGCAAAAAACTCAATAAGCTCCTATCGGACTACGTCGCCAAAAGGCCCGGGCAATATCCGCGGGTTAGCCGCGTCGCTGTCCGAATCGATATTGTCACGGTAGCTCATGAGGGTTCGATACCGATCCTGCCAACATAACCATAATGCCCAAACAAACCAACAGGTTTGCGACATCCGTTCACCCCCTCAGGGTGGACGGTTTTCGTTTAGTGCACATAATTTCTAAATTGGGATCAAAATTGTAACGTAATATTTTTGAACAATTCTAAGATCTTGCATCTCGACAAGCCAAGAAAGTATAATAAAGGTAAATTCTGTATTTAAAATTTACACTTAGTGAGGGAATAAGGTGAGTCGTATTACACGGCCAAAGCCACTATGTTTTAATATAAGACGGTTATTTTTATGCCGTGTGTTTTTGCTTTTACTTGTTTTTTCAATAATATTAGTTTCAGCCCCAATAGCATTTGCCAATGTTCCAAATGCTGGAGGAGATTCAACAGTTGTTAATCCCGTTGGCGAAGGGGCGGTTAGTATCAATGAAGATACACCGCAACCAGAGTCGGATAATATTAGGCTTATTGTTCCAACTTTAACTGATCCTGGCGGCCTCACACCAAGTTCGATTCGCATCATTTCAGTTACCGGCGGCACACTCTGGCAAGGAACTAGTGGCACGGCCATCACTCTCGGTGCTAGCGGAACAATTCTTTCGCTCTCTTCTGGTCGGATAAACTTTCGCTTTGCACCCGATTCAAATCGTGACACAAACGCTTCATTTCAGTACGTAGTAGTTGATCCTCATAATTCGTCTGTTAACTCAGCAGAATCAGCAGCGACAATTCCTATTACGCCAGTTAATGACCCGCCAGTGCTCTCCACCTCCTCTGGTGATAATGGCGATGGTTTATATGCCACTTACTATCTCAACGCATGGGATCTAACCGGTTCATCAACCAATCGAGTCGATACCACAGTCAACTTTGCTTCTACGATTGAGTTTTCAAACCCAACCACTGTTTGGGGTATGGCAGGGATGAATTCTGATCAATTTAGTATTCGTTGGATCGGCAAAGTTAAGGCACCTGTAACAGGCACTTATTATTTTCGAACTTATACCGATGATGGTGTCCGACTTTGGGTTAACGGCTCATTAATTATAGATAAATGGGTTTTGCAAGGACCCACCAACTGGACATCGGCTGGTGTGAGTTTAACAGCTGGAACTAAATATGACATTAGAATGGAATTTTATGAACGAGGTGGTGGTGAAACTGCTGGACTTCTATGGTCTTATCCGAACCAGGGCTACCAAACAATCCCTCAAGCAAATCTTTTTCCTGGAACATCGAGGGCAGCATTGAGTTATGTTAACAGTTCCGGTGCTGTTCCGATTGATGATGGTGTTGCCATCGCTGATATTGATTCTGTCAATATGTCAGGTGCCTCTGTATCAATTTCTACTAATTATATCTCTGGCGAAGATTTTTTGGGCTTCAATAATCAGAATGGTATTACTGGAAGTTATAACTCTACTACAGGCATTTTGACTCTCAATGGTTCTGCTACTTTAGCGAACTATCAAACGGCTTTACAGAGCGTTACTTATACAAACACAAATGCTACACCCAATGCCTCAACCAGAACAGTCACTTTTGCTGTCAACGATGGCAGCGATAATAGTAATTCCACAACCAGAAACATCGGTATCACTGCCACAAATAATCCCCCTGTTATCGCGCAAGGTGCCAGCACTATAGTAACAATGGATGAAGATGCTTCCCCTACTGCATTTAGTTTAACTTTAGGGGCGAGTGATACTGAAAATAATACTATGACTTGGAGCATATCTGGTTCAGCCGGTCATGGCTCAGCAAATGTAAGTGGGACCGGAAATTCTAAAGTAATAAATTATACGCCGGCAGCAAATTATAATGGTTCGGATAGTTTTCTAGTGCAAGTTTCTGATGGTATAGGCGGCACCGACACAATTACAGTAAATGTTACGATCGACGCGCAAAATGATCCACCTGCTATTGCCGAAGGCGCCAGTTTATCTAAAACGATCGATGAGGACAGCTCGCCCATGGCTTTCACTCAAACCTTGACTGCTGCTGATATTGATGGTGATACTCTGGCATGGAGCATCTCAACTCCAGCTGCACATGGCTCAGTGGCCCTTAGTGGTTCAGGAGATACGCGCAGCCTTACCTATGAACCGGCAGCAAATTATAATGGTTCGGATAGTTTTGTTGTAACAGTAGATGATGAGAACGGCGGCACTGATACAATTGCCATTAACACTGATATCAATCCAAGAAACGATCCACCACAAATGACAGCAGCGCCAAAAATCAGTCAACCGGTCCCGCTAACAAGAGTTGACCACACACTTGGGGTTAGTTCAGGAACATGGATTGATACAATTGATCTCATCCCTGGCTCTTTAAGCTTTAGCTATCAATGGCAACGATGTGAAACGGCTGATTGCACAAATCCGACTAATATTATTGGCGCTATGCATACCACATATACAGTCAAACAAGATGATCAGAATAAATTCCTTCGTGCCAAAGTAACGGCCACCGACAATGGTGAAGGTTCGCCTGTTACTCAGAGTGTGATAGTATACACAACAGCTATTGGCCAAATATTGGCTGCTGATTCAAATTTGATAATTGAACAAAATAAACAATATACTAACTCTCCAGTAGTTGGGCTTGGTGTCCTGGTCCAAAATATTCTAACTGGTGTGACAGAAATGAGCTTTTCTGAAGATCCGCTTTTTACTGCAGCTGTTTGGGTGCCATTCTCGCTTTCAGCTCGTTACACCCTATCTTCCGGAGATGGCCAAAAGACAGTTTACGTCCGCTTTCGTGATGTTTCCGGTAATGAGAGTGCAATCTATTCAAACACAATCGTGCTCGACACAGTGGCCAATTTATCAGTAGAAAAAGTTGACAAAAAAATCTTCAAGCCTACTTTAAATAGATTAACCACAGAGAGTACAAAACCTATGTTTTCTGGCACTGCCGAACCTGGCTCTATGATTACTATAAATATTCATTCTGATCCAGTCACTGCTGTAGTCACTACTGATGCCAGTGGCAACTGGAACTGGACACCGCCATTAGCCTTAGCTTACGGTACTCATTCGGCTAAAATTACTTCTGTTGATCCGGCTGGCAATAGTAGTGAAGTCAGCTTTAGCCTTATCATCGAAAAGGCTTATGCTATTAATTCTACTGCCAACGGAAACGTAAGTGATTCGACAAATTCTGCCACTTCAGATGTTAACGCAGTGAGCTCTACTGAATCTGAAACTCAGATATCAAAAATTGATGACTCCAGCACGCAAATTAATCAAAAGCACTTTGCTTACTGGCCATGGCTTATTTTAATTGTTTTGACTATCTCATCCTATTTAATATTTCGAAAAAAATATCAAAAATAGATTAAACACGTGATTATGCTCTAATATAAAAAAATACCAGTTAATCTCGGTATTTTTTTATATTACTAACAAGCATAAATTGTTTACAATTAGCACTAAATATGTTATAAAAAGCTCACGTGGCTTTTCCGCACGAATACATCCAGGAGCAATGAACATGAAAATTAAAGATGTAGATGTAGTTGTGGCTCTAGCTGTTTGCGGATCAGAAGAAGAGGCTCTCAAGTCACTAGAGAGTCTTGAGGAACAGGATTCTGCCATAATGCCTGAAGAGCTATCGTCATCACTGGTGATCGATTCCCACAATGACGGTAACCAGGTCCCATACAGCGCGATCATCGAGATCGAGAACACTATCGTCTACGGCAAGGGCATCATCGTCATTGGCGGGCAGTTCATCCCTGTCGCGAACGTGCAGGGAACAATCGTTACAACTGACGTTGACGGCGACGAAGAGGTTCGCGAGGCTCTCTGCCGGATCTCCGAAATCGAGTATGAAGGTGAGAAGAAGACGGCGATCGCTGAGCTTAAGTCGCTCTTGACTGAAAGCGGCAAAGAAGAAGTCAGCGCGATCGCTGGAAGTGATGACCCCCTCTCAGAAGTGGCTCGGCTCGTTGATGAGGCAATAAGCGCCGAGTAGTATCCAACTCATGCCCCAAGAAGGGCAGGGGTATCGGACATTCCATGTGTGGGATGTCACGCCCCTTTTATCTCAAATTTTGAGCTAAGAGGCAGCATTAAAAATAACTATCGATTTGATAGTTATTTTTAATTATTCGAAACTTCAGATTAACTAAATATTTATCTTATCAGCAAATTGACCAATGATGGGAAGAGGACTTTTCTTACCAGTCGCAGCATTGATTATCCCCATCAAGAACAAGATAAACAACACAATGCTTAGTAGCCAACCTATGATTGGAATCCAGAGTACAAATGCGCATATTACATATACAATGAGCAAAACCAGTCCTTGCTTGATATGATATTTTACGAATTCGTCATTCTTCGCATCAGTTAGTAAGGGAATTAATACAAGAATCCCAAAGTAACACAGAACAGCCATCAAAGTATTTGTACTTTGACCCTTACCTTCGCCAGCCATAGTTCCTCCTATTTTTACTATAATTAGTCAATTTTATTATATTTCATTTCGGATAAATTACAAAATATTCTTAGTACTATTTAAAAAATCATAATATGTTCTAAAGAATTATTCATTAAATTAAATAACTATAAAGAATATATGGATTTGCAAAATTTTTACTATCTCAGTGTGAGCGTATCTATTATTGCTCTGGCGGCAATGAGCTTGTTTTTGTTTGGTATGATAATTTTTACGATTTATAAAATCATAGGGGTTATTAAAAAGATCGACATATTTATTAATAAAACCGAAGATAATATCTTTGGGTTTTTAGAAAAGTTAAGAAAATTTATTTAAGGAGTAAAAATGGACAAAGGTGATTTTTTTAAAGGGCTGGTAATCGGAGCTGTGACCGGGTCAATTCTTGGAATACTTTACGCTCCAAAACCAGGAGAAGAGACAAGAAGCCAGTTGAAGGATAGAGCGGATTATTTAAAAAGGCGGATGAGAAGAAAAGCAATGGATTTTAATGATGAAATTGAAGATAAATATGAAGTTGCTAAAAATCTAATGGATGAATATAAAGATATAGAACCCAAGAAAAGACAGGCGGTTAAAGAAGAATTCAAAAATTGCATCAGACGCATAAAAGAAATTGCAGAAGAATAACTAAAGAAAATTTAGACCGTTAATTCAAAGACCACTGTAATGTTCAAATAATTATTCTTCGAGTGTAACGAGAAGTCGAACAATTACAAGTTGCTTGGTCACAAGGTTTCCGGAACTAGAAATTGGCTGTTGTATAGAGAATAGTAAAAACCTTTTTTCGAGAGCAGTTGATCATGATTACCCTGTTCGACGATATTGCCATCTTTCATAACTAAAATTAAATCTGCCTCACGAATAGTAGAAAGCCGGTGAGCAATAACAAAGCTGGTCTTTCCTTTCATTAAGTTCTCCATTGCTTTTTGGATTAAGATTTCTGTTCTGGTATCAACTGAACTTGTGGCCTCATCCAAAATAAGCATCGGCGTTTTAGCAAGCATTGCCCTCGCGATGGTTAAAAGCTGCTTTTCACCTTGAGAAATATTATCAGCTTCTTCATTCAGCTCCATATTATAACCATTTGGTAAAGCATGGATAAAGTGATTGGCATGAGCCGCTTCTGCCGCAGCTTCAATTTCCGCCTTAGTCGCTCCCGGGTTAGCATAGCTAATATTTTCTTTGATAGTACCATTGAACAGCCAAGTATCCTGCAAAACCATTCCAAACATTTTTCGCAAATCTGCTCGTTTCATGTCTCGAATATCAACACCGTCAATTTTAATCGCGCCTTTATTGACATCATAAAAACGCATTAAAAGGTTAACCATAGTTGTCTTGCCAGCACCAGTAGGACCGACAATTGCGATCTTCTGTCCTGATTTTATTTTAGCATTGAACCCTTTTATGATAGTTTTATTAGGATCGTAGCCGAATACGACATTATCAAACTCGACAGCCCCTTTTACTTTCTCAATCTTAACTGGATTGGCAGTTTCAACAATTTCTTCTTTTTCATCCAAGAATTCAAAAACTCTCTGAGCTGCAGCAGCCGTTGACTGCGTAACGTTGGCTACTTGAGCAGTTTGAGCAATTGGTTGGTTGAATTGGTTGACATATTGGATGAAAGCTTGGATATCACCTATTTGAAGCTTGCCGTTAATAGCAAGCCAACCGCCTAAGACAGAGACACCAACAAAACCTAAGTTGCCGACAAAAGTCATGATCGGCATCATGAGTCCAGACAAAAACTGTGACTTCCAAGCGCTGTCATACATTCGATCATTAATTTTTTGGAATTTGGCGACTGAACGTTTTTCCCCATTAAACACTCTCATTACGTTGTGGCCAGCGTACATTTCCTCTATGTGACCGTTTATTTCGCCCAAAGAACTCTGTTGTTCTTTGAAAAAATGCTGTGACTTCTTAACAATAAGTGAAATAAGTACGATTGAGACAGGAAGAAGAACTATCGAAACAAGCGTTAAAAGCCAGCTAATAGAAAACATCATAGCTAATATACCAACAACCATAGTGATCGAAGTTACGATTTGGGAAAGACTTTGATTCAATGTTTGTCCAACAGTATCAACATCGTTGGTAACCCTGCTTAAAACTTCGCCATAAGTTCTACCATCGAAATATTTAAGCGGCATTCGATTGATTTTTTCTGAGATATCTCGTCGAAATCTATAAGTGATTTTCTGTGAGATATTAGTCATGACCCATCCCTGAATATAGGAAAAAAGTGCGCTCAAAAGATACAGGCCAATTAATAGAAAAGCAATTCGCTCGACCTTTTGATAGTCAATACTAGGACGGCTAGATAAATCAAGAGCTTTGATTTTGTCTAAAGTACTTGAGGGAATTTTTGAAATCGCTGCTTCCGGCATTTTTTTAATAAAATCTGCGCCCGTTGCGCCCGGAGGGATAACAGTTCCCTTTGGCAGATTAGATGTGATTTGATCATACGCTTTAATATTAACGTAATCAGAAACAACTTGATTGGTGGCATTACCAAGAATCTTTGGACTCATGATCGCGAAAACAGTGCTTGCGATAGCAAATATGAGAACAACAATGATTGATACCCAAAATGGACGCAGATATTTAACCAAAGTTATCATTGTACCTTTGAAATTTTTAGGTTTCTCGATAGCGCCCATCGGTCCGCCCATTGGCCCATGTCCTCCTGCAGGTCTTGCTCCAGCCTTCTGTTTTGTAATATTTTGGTTATTATTTTCGTTCATATTGCACCTCCCACAAAAGGCTTAGCAGATACCGTATCCCGCTTATCAACATTGATTTGGTAATTTTTTAACTCTTCTTCGGAAAGCTGAGAGTAAGCGATCTCTTTATAAACATCGCATTTTTTTATAAGTTCCTTATGAGTGCCCTGACCGACAATTTTTCCTTCATCGAGAACAATTATGTTATCTGCAGAAAGAATTGTGCTAATTCTCTGAGCTACAATTAAAACGGTTTTTTGTTTAATCTCTGCATTTAGCGCCTGGCGAAGTGCTGCATCAGTTTTAAAATCAAGAGCAGAAAAACTATCATCAAAGATATAAATCTCAGGTTTACGAACGATCGCCCTTGCGATCGAAAGTCTTTGTTTTTGTCCGCCAGAAACATTGGTACCGCCTTGAGCGATTGAGTGTTTGTAGCCGTCTTCCAGCCCTCTGATAAATTCTTCGGATTGAGATGTTTTTGCTGCTTTCTTGACATCGCTGTCTGAAGCTCTTGGTACACCGTACTTAATATTACTAGCGACTGTTCCAGAAAAAAGCACTCCTTTTTGCGGCACGTAACCAATCTTCGCGTATAAGTCTTCGAGACTATAATCCCGGACATCGATTCCATCAATTAAAACCTGGCCATCGGTTACATCATAAAAACGGGGAATTAAATCAATTAAAGTGGATTTACCGCTGCCGGTTGAACCTATAAAAGCAGTTGTTTCCCCTGACTTGGCTTGAAAAGAAATATTATTTAACACCGGCACATCAGCCTTAGGGTATGAAAAAGTCACATTTTTGAATTCAACTAATCCAATTGACTTTTCGGCTTTTTGCGGCTTTTTTGGATCCTTTATAATTGGATCAGTCTCAATCACTTCTGCCACTCGTTTAGCTGAAACAGTAGCGCGCGGGAGCATAATAAAAACAATTGAAACCATTAAAAATGCCATTATGACCTGCATCGCATATTGCATAAAAGCAATCATATCGCCAACTTGAAGATTGCCCGAGCCAATCAAGTGTGCGCCAACCCAAATTATACCAATCGCAGTGAAATTAAAAACCAACATTATAACAGGCTGCATTATAACCATTAAGCGATTAACAAAAAGGTTGGCATTAGTTAGATCAACATTGGCCTTTTCAAACTTTGCTTCTTCAATCTTTTCATTGTTGAACGCCCTAATAACACGGAGACCAGTTAAGTTCTGTCTTGTAACTAAATTTAATTTATCAACCAACTTTTGTAGAAGTTGGAATTTCGGCAATGCAATAGAAAAAACAGTAATAATAATACCCATCATTACGGCTACAGCCAAAACAATAACCCAACTCATTGAAGGCGCTGTGTGATATGCCTTGAAAATAGCACCGATGCCCATAATCGGAGCCTGAAGAACCATTCTCAAAATCAAAATGAGTACCATTTGAATTTGTTGAATATCATTGGTCGAGCGTGTAATAAGAGAGGCAGTAGAAAATTTATTAAACTCAGCTAGAGAAAAACTTTCTACTTTAGCAAAAACTTCTTCTCGAATATTTTTAGAAAAACCGGTACCGATCCGAGAAGACAGATAGCCAATACCAACAGTAGCAGCGGCGCCAAGCAAAGAGACAAGGAGCATCAGCAATCCGGTATGAATCACAATCCCGTTATCTTCAGCGACTATACCTTCATTGATGATCTTGGCCATGTAGTCCGGCAACTGCAAAGTAGTCTCAACTGAGACAAAAACCAATATAATTAGTACGATCAATTGGAAAACATACGGTTTTAGATATTTTAGTATTTTTATCATAAATACCTTTCTTGCCCATATTAAAAATAAACTGTCTGTTTACTGATTTAAAGAAAGCGTTAAGAATTTTTAGACGATTTCCCTATCTTCTCTTTCATTCCCAAAATACTTTTTGTAAACCTTTCGGCCATCTTATCCAATACAGTGTTAATCTCCCTCGCCTTCACAACATGAAGAACTGAGTTATTCCCAAAAAAGATAAAATCATCTCCTGATTCGATGCCCAATTTTTCACGCGCCTTTGCAGGGATTACAACCTGACCTTTTTCACCGATAGTACTTGTCCCGTAAAATTGCATCTCTCCCTTGTGATGAAACATAATATCTCCTAATTCCTACTTTTCCTACCTATCATACTTTAATCACAAAACGATTGTCAATGAGAGTAATTTCAAAAAGAATCATTTCTAAAAATTATAGCCTCTCGTAAAGGTAAATTGAGCTTAATCTTTTGCAACACCCTTGACTACCCCCCTATTCTCTCATTATCCTAATTCCTTGTAGACTAATAGGAGTAAAATGAAAAAAAAATTAATATTTTCTGGTATTGGTTTTATCTTCCTGTTAATCGCCATTGTAATCTGCACTGGATATTATTTAAAATTAATTCCCGAACAAATTGAGAAGAGCGCATCAGATTTAAATATTATACCCGCAGGTTTCTCTGGCAGCAATATAGACCATTCTGAGCAAGGAACAGCTCAGAATGAACCTGAACAAACAGTTGCCAATGCAACAATCACTTACCCCCTAAACAACTTTGATAATAGAATAAGTCTAAACCCATTTGGCAATTACCTAGACGGGAAACAAAGTGCAAGAAATGTTAGAACGGATGCCATTTGTCCGACCGGAAAAGGTTATGTTGGTTATCATACTGGCACTGACTTAGAAATTACTAGTGATGAATTGAATACTACTGTCCCCGTTCAATCAATTACCGATGGAATAGTGCGTCAGATCGGTTTTGTAAATGGATACGGCGGATTGATTGTTATTGAGCATAAGATAAGTGGAAAAACCTATACTGCCTATTACGGCCACATTGATCTTAACAGCAGCACACTAAAAAAAGGTGATCCTGTTAAAATGGGACAAAAAATAGCTAATCTTGCACCAGAGTGTTCTTCTGGAAATGGTTATACTAGAAAACATCTGCATTTTGGTTTAAGACCCGGCACCTCTATCGATGTTAAAGGCTATGTCACTAATAAAAGTTCTTTATCAAATTGGGTGGATCCGAAAGAATTACTGGACAAACTATCTAAATAATGTATCTCAAACCGATTATACCTAACATGCAAGTTATGGAAAGTAGATCAACATCAGATGTGAGGTTTCATATTAAATGTTTTGAATTAAGATTTTATTTTGTATAAAACCACAAAATAAAATCAGTCTTTGAACATAATTTTCTAGGCAAAGTCTAATGATCTTTTTATAAAATTTGGTATTTTATAAATGATTAATGTGAATAGGGGGTGAGGAAAATGAAAGCATTAATAATGGGTACAATTGCTCTTCTTTTAGCACCGATAATGGCAGGAGTAATAGCAACGAGTAAAGTAGAGCCAGCAAAAGCTGCTGCAACTGATAATCTTGGTAACTTGATTACACTTAACGGTTTATTTACAGGATTTAACGCTCAACAGTTAGCCGGATTAATAGCAATTGATAATGCCACCGGAGGAGGATTTGGTGGAACAACAGGAACCAGTAATCTTAGTGATTTGATCGTATTGAATGGCTTATTTGGAACTCATGGATGGGGTTGGGGTTGGAATAATACGGCAGGCTTAGCAGGCTTGATTGCGATAGATAATCTAACTGGAGGCGGCAGAATATAATTATTGCTACTGTCATAAAACCAATGCGCGGGCCCAAACCCGCCATTGGCATAGAAATGAGCTTAGATCTATCTTCTATATTATCAAATGAAAAAATTAGATCTACCAGTATTGAAAAATTTTTAAACTAAATTGTGTTCTCTCACATTCGACTCCTCAATATCACTTATAAATTAAGAAGATCGTCTAAAAGTTTTCTTCTTTTTTGGGGAAAAGCTTTCTGGGTAGATTACAATGATTTCTAAATTCTCATTGATATCCTGAAATCAGAGTTACAAATAATTATTTTGAGGAGGTGAAATAAAAATGAAAGCATTGAAAATGGGTTTGATTGCTGTACTTTTAGCCCCGTTAATGGCTGGCCTCATAGCTACGACTAAGGCAGAAGCTATGACAAATACTAGCGACCTTGGAAGCCTTATTGTAACTAATGGGTTATTTACAGGTTTTAACGCAGCGGATCTGGCTGGTTTAATTGCAGTTGATTCAGTTACCAGCGGCGGAACTCTCGGCGGCGGAACATCTAACCTTAATGATTTGATAATTCTTGGAGGATTGTTCGGCACTGGCGGCTGGGGTAATAACGCAGCAGATCTTGCAGGCTTGATCGCAGTTGATAATTTGGCTAACAGCGGATTTTAAGCAGACTTAATACAGATCAATTTAGCGGAACCAATGCATGGGTTTATGACTCATGCATTGGCGTAACAAAAAAACGACCTTCTTTTAAAAGCCGTTTTTTTGAATCTGTGTTGTTTTATTCGTACAAGTACTCTTCAAGGTCTTTGGATTTCTCACCTTTTTTCAACTTTGACAAAGCCTTTGCTTCGATCTGCCTAATTCTTTCACGAGTAACGCCGAATTCCTGACCAACCTCTTCCAGAGTGTGAGTTCTGCCATCTTCTAAGCCAAAACGCATTTTCAATATTTTTTGCTCTCTAGGTGAAAGCTCGCCCAAAAATTCTTTAATCTTGTCGCGAAGTAGCTGCTGTGCTGTCGATTCTTCGGGAGAAATATGCTTGGTATCTTCTATAAAGTCACCAAGCTTCGAATCCTCTTCTTCACCAACAGGAGCTTCCAATGAAACAGTTTCTTGAGAAATTTTAATGATATGCTCAACTTTATCTACATCAAGACCAAGTTCCTGCGCGATTTCTTCTGGGGTAGGTTCACGCCCCAAGTCTTGGACAAGCTGTCTTTCAACTCGGATTAACTTATTAATCGTTTCAATCATGTGAACTGGAATTCGGATTGTTCTGGCCTGGTCTGCAATCGCTCTCGTTATAGCTTGGCGAATCCACCAAGTAGCGTATGTTGAAAACTTAAAACCTTTTTTATAATCAAATTTTTCTACCGCACGCATCAAACCAGTGTTTCCTTCTTGTATTAAGTCAAGAAGCGAAAGTCCTCGTCCAATATATTTTTTAGTGATAGAAACAACTAATCTAAGGTTGGCTTCTGCTAATTGTTTCTTGGCTAATATATCCCCCTTTTCAATTCTTTTGGCCAATTTTATCTCTTCTTCTGTTGTTAAAAGAGGGATTTTCCCAATTTCTCGCAGATACATCCTTACCGAATCATCTGCAATTTCTGCTAAATCCGCCTCTTCTTTCTTGCCCTTTTTTAGCCCGAGAGTTTGAGCTAAAATTCCTTTTGGTTTGTCTTCTTCCGTTTTAAATTCGATTCCATTTCTAAGCATGTAATCAAAGATTTCATCAACTTCAGAAACATTTTCTTCCGGTTCTGGAACGGATTGCAAAAGCTCGCTCATTGAAATAAATCCATGAGCTCGTCCTTTTAGGAGGATGTTATTAATCTCAGGCGAAAAATTTAAGGGCTCTTCTATTTTTGGAACAAAAACTTTTTTAGCCATAAAAAACTTAGAAATTAAGAATTAAGAATTAAGGATTAAGACAAGATATTGCCTTGATTATTAATTTCTAGTTCTAAAATCTAAAGTAATTTTATCACTTTTATCCTATTTTATCAAGTTTGAAAATTCATTCAGGAGCTTTTTAACCTTTTCTCTATCCCCGTTCTGCTCAGCTATTTCAATCCGCTTCGCGAAATCCGTTTTTAAGTCTTCCTTTTTCTCAGACCTCATCCTAGCGAACAGAAATTCTAACTCGCTTTGAATTATATCTAAATCGTTGTTCTGGACTTCCTCCAGAGCGACCATTGCATATTGATCTAAAATAACTGCAGCTTCTGGCTTTATCTGAGATTTGATAATCTTTTTGTCATTAACCATCGAGACGAAACTCTTCAGCTTATCATCGCTAGAGGCTAGTTCTGTCACGTTTTTACATTTGGAAATTAGGTCAGGATGGCTCCAAATTATTCCCAGAATCTTTTCAAAAATTCCCAGCTTTAATGCAACTTGCTTAGTTTCTTCCTTAGAATGAACCCCTTCTGCTTTTTTAGTTTTCTCCAGTGTGCTGACGATAGTTTTCTCAGCAACTGATAACTTCTTTGCCAAGTATTTAATATAGTATTCCTTCTCAATATCTGAAAATATTGTTTTAATGACTGGTAAAATCTCTTTGGCGATGCTTTTTTTTGTCAGAACTGACAAATCAGGGTTTTTTCGAACCAATAAATCGATCCAATATTCAAGTGATGGCTTAGAATTAAGAATTGCTCGCTCCCAATTCTTCGGATCTGCCTTAA
>Ga0172381_10003925_pt1 | contig 15551 bp, 13 predicted proteins | sample Leawel6488metaG_FD_119754 | JGI IMG/M metagenome (GOLD analysis project Ga0172381, IMG submission 119754) | Leachate microbial communities from a municipal landfill in Southern Ontario, Canada - Leachate well 64-88 metaG | ecosystem: Engineered > Solid waste > Landfill > Unclassified | place...
AGACACATCCGCTTCACCATATTCCTGTACGGCATGCAATAAGCTGTTGACTGCTCCACGCTGTATAGAAGCATCGTCCGATGCCATTGCAGTTCTGATAAAGTCTTTAAGGCCGCGCTCAAATTCGCCCTGAGAATCAGAGGAATCCCCTCCCAGAACTATGAACTTGCCGCGAGACTGCGATTCCTGCAGCGACGATGACGTATCTGCTCCTCGCACCATGGCTGAATCCATAGCATCTCTTTCCTGAGCCGCAGTTATGCTATCTTCGGTACGCTCGCCGATTGCCTTAGTAGCTGTTACACGCTCTTTTATTTCAACGAAAGTCGATTTGCGAGCCTCGCCCTCTGCCGCCTGCACGTCTTTCTCCGATTTATTCATAAGATTATCAGAGCCGCGCGGTTTGCTTATAACTTGGATCTTTTGTACAGCATCCTGCAAAATACTCATGTGAACACTCGTCCAATCCTTCTCACCTTGAGTTAGCCGGTCTGAATTTATATCCTTCTCGAATATTTCAATGCGCGAAATTAATGGCTTCAGGATATTTTCTATAGACTCGCCCCTCTCGGCTATTCTACTAGCAGTGAGGACTGTATTGCTCGCATCATCTTTGGCCTGCCCCCAATAAACACCAACTATTGCTATTCTTGCAGCCTCAAGTATATCCAATATATCTCTGGCCGAGCCATGGTGGCCGTACTGAGTGTTTTCGCTGGGCATGAATCTTGCGCTTTTGGTAGATGCCATAGTAAGCGGGTTACCTACGATCCTGCCAGCGTCTGCCATAGCGGCATTTAACGTAGTGCCATCATCGCCGTATATTTTAGCGGCAGACGGCGTGCGCTCTTTAGAAGCGTCGGGTACGTTTTCCGAGCCACTTACGCCGCGTTTTGCGGCTTGCGAGTTCACAATAGACTGCGGATATTCCATCCCAGCCTTCTGTTCCAGCCTACTGCGGATCGAACCAAGATACCCCATTAAAGTTGCGACTCCATCACGCTCACGGCTATCAATAGTATAAAGCCATATGGTAAAAACCACACCCGTCAGCAAGAACGTCATTATGCCTACTGCAACCCAAACAGGAGGATGCGCAATATTAAGCAGAGCACCAATTACAACTGGGGTAGCTATCGAAGCGGCTACAGAATGACTCAACGGCTCTTTCTGTTTTTCAAAAAAATTAATAGTAAACATAACCGCCGATACACTGACTGGTCTGTCCTCAGAAAAGCCTTTAATTTTTCTTTCCCATAAATCGACCAGGTACTTTCTCTTTGAATCGCTTATTTTAGAATCACGATAAGCTTTTTCTATTTCGGCCATCACCTCTTCGGTTAAAACGCTTGGCCGAACTTTACCCGACACATCCACATCAGAGTTAAGGCCTGCTACAATATTCGACGGTGCGCGCTCTTCCGAAACGCCGGGCGCTTTTTTCGCATCCTGGCTATCCTCATCTCTCCCAGTGGCGTATATAGTCCTGGGAATATTAGATGTTCTGCGGTTATAGGCATCCACAAAATTCTGCGCTGCGGTAAACTTCGGAACGCTCACACCTTTCCTAGAAAAATAAGCCTGGTTTATATTAAGCGCTATCTTAATGGCAAGCGCTCTTCCAGGATTGATCCCCTCCCACATAATGTTTGGGAATTCTTCATTAAGGTTCATTTTCTTTGCTTCGATACTATGAAAAAACCAATTAAGCCTTTTTCTCAGAGTATAATTGTTAAATCTCGTATTATCGTTAAAACAATAAGACCCTAAAAACCAAGCCCACATACCGTCATTAAGTATGCCATATCTTCCGCCTATAAAATTCGCGTCAAACTCATCTCCATAAATATAAAATAGGTCGCCCATCCCATTAATATGTCCGCCGCTTTTGGGAAGCTTCCACTCTTCCTGACTTTCTGACATTTCATGCTTAGCCAAACGGTAAAACACAGCCCATGCCAAGCTAACAGTCCTGGTTTCGCCGTCTTCAAAAGTATAATCAAACCATATATCGTTTTTCAGCAAATCGTTCCACATTTGCACAAACTTGGTATGAACTACGATCCTAGTCCTGTGCCCAGCGGAAACCTCTATTCTTGCTATAGGCAATTCACCACGTTCTTCATCTACTGTAAAATATCCTTCCTCGATAGACAATGCGTTTCCGTTTATACCAGCGGCGTTTTTCCTAAAAGACCTCAGGGCGGATATCAAGTCTTTGCTTTTTAGTAATTCTATATTTACTTTATTTTTCGACCATTCTTTAGGAGTATTATTATAATCGGCACGCCTAAAGTTACGAGCCTGCATCATATTAGGAGCGGAACCAATAAAACTGGGTTTTTCAATATCTACGGAATCCAGCGCATTTGTTAAATCTCTGGCTCCGGGGCCGATATTAGCGGCAAATAGTTTCTGTCCAATAGCATATGCTTCAGCTACTGTACCTTCTTGGGATGAACCAGGCGCAGTACCAAGGCCATAGGCCAAATCATTGATCAGGAATGCACACACCACAACAATAGTGATTATTTTCATCATCAGACTGTTTCTTATTTTCATTTCCGCTGTCTCCTTTTGGAATTTTATTTTTAAAAAGTTTTATTAAATAAAAAATGCCTGGCAATTAAGCCGCCAAGCATTTTATTCTAGCTTTTCTGATTGTTAATATTTATGGTAAGTATACTACAAGCGTAGGAATTGTCAAATAACTTTTTTAAATCTTAACATATCGCGAAGTTTTTCTGCAGTTTCAAATCTTACCGAATCTATACCAAGCTCAGAGGCAGCTTTTACAAGATCCGCACGGTCGTCAATATACAATATGCCATCCCTATCACCGTCTACCCGACGAACCACATCGTCATATATCTTTTTATCCGGCTTCATAGCTCCAACAACATATGAAAGAACGAGTTCGTCAAATTCTTTTATGATATCAAACTTCTTTTCAATATATTCAAAATGCAAGCGGTTCACATTGGATAAAAGTATAAGCCTATATTTTCCTTTAAGCTCACGAACAATCTCACAGCTACCCTCGTCCTCCCAGAATATGTCATTCCATATTTCGATAAACTTTTCATATGGAACATCTACACCAAGCCGCCGACAAGCCTTTTCATGAAACTCATACGTCGATATCTCGCCTTTTTCAAAAGCTATCGTAATGTCTGATTCAAAAAACATATCGTAGATTTCTTTATGTTTAAGTTCGGAAAGCCTAGCAATTTTTTCAGCGGAAATATTATGATCAAACCGGATCACTGTATTGCCCATATCGAAAGCTATCGTAGTATATTTTTTCATTTAGTATTTCACCTTTATCATACACAAACCTTTTGCCGGCATAGTAGGCCCGCAAAACTTCCTGTCGCGCTTCCTTATTATAGCTTTTACCTGTTCGGCTTCAAACTTACCACGGCCAACCTCAACAAGCGTACCTACTATATTTCTGGCCATATTATACAAGAAACCGTTAGCCTCTATCTCAACATACACCAGATCGCCGTCTTTTTTTATTTTAATGCTCTTTACCGTCCGGACAGAATTCCTCTTTTCGCCATCTACAGCCTTGAATGCCCTGAAATCATGCCGGCCGACAATATCTTTGGCAGCCTTACGCATAAGATCGATGTCGAGCTTAAAAAAACACTTCGCGGCAAAATGCCTTATGAGCGGATCCATATAATCATTATTCATTATCGTGTATCTGTATAGCTTGGATTTTGCGCTCTTTTGAGCATTGAATTTTGGACTGACTTCCTCTATATGCGTTATCGCTATATCTCTGGGCAGCATGCGATTGAGGGCCATCTGCAGCTTATTGATGGGGATGTCCGATCTCGTCTTAAAATTTGCCGGCTGAGCCTCGGCGTGGACTCCGGCGTCGGTCCTGCCTGAGCCTACCAGGTTGACACATTCGCCGGTTATCGTCTTTATCACCTTCTGGATAACATCCTGAATAGCCAGGCCATTCTTCTGCGACTGCCATCCTGAGTAATTCGTGCCGTCATAGCGGACTGTGAGTTTAATGTTGCGCATAGGATCTCTTTGAATTTTTTATGGCTCCCAGAAGGAATTCCCTTTCGGGATTGTACCTCGCGGGGACGCAAAATTTTTCAGCCATGTGAAAATTTTGCTCGGTAAAATTTCTCGTACGCTGCCTCGAAATTTTAACGCCCCGCTCGGCACGAATCCCTAAGGGAATTCCTTACCAAGAGAACGTAAAAATTTCGAATCGCTCTTTAGATATGATGTGGCAAAGTGGTGAGCAATGCTTTAAAATTGGCCGGCAGGGTCCGGACAATTTTACAGAGCGTGATTTTTTACATGGTTAAAAATCACGCGTCCTTGCGAACCACTTTGACATATCACAACCTAATATTGGATCGGAAAATTTTATAGCAGTTCCGCGATCTGGATCGCGTTAAGCGCGGCACCCTTACGGATATTGTCAGCAACGACCCACATAGACAAGCCGTTCTTTATCGACTCATCCTGCCTGATCCTGCCAACCAACGTAGCGTCTCTGCCTTCAGCGTCTATAGGCATCGGGTAAATTTTCTTCTGCGGATCGTCTACGAGTTTTACGCCCGGCGCGTTCAGAAGAAGCTCTCTGGCTTCATTAGCGCTTATATATTTTTCGGTCTCGATATTCACGCTTTCAGAATGGGCGTAAAATACAGGCACCCTGACGCAGGTGGCATTGACCTGGATAGAATTATCACCCATGATCTTTCGCGTCTCATGAACCATCTTCATCTCTTCCTTAGTGTAATCGTTATCCATGAACACGTCGATCTGCGGCAATAAATTGAAAGCTATCTGATACGGGAATTCCGTAGGTTTAAATGGCTTATTAGCAAGCCACAGACCTGTCTGCTCGCGCAGTTCATTTATCTTTTTCTGCCCGCCGCCCGAAACAGACTGGAAAGTAGTAACGACTATTCTCTTTATCTTGGCTTTTTTATGTATAGGCTGAAGAGCTACGACCATCTGAATGGTCGAGCAGTTTGGATTTGCAATGATGCCTTTATGTTTTTTAATATCCTGCGGATTTACCTCAGGAACTACCAGAGGCACTTCCTTGTCCATCCTGAAAGCGCTGGAATTGTCTATACAAACCGCACCGGCTTTTACAGCGCTCGGTAAGAACTCCAAACTACGTGATGCTCCCGCGCTAGCCAGAACAATATCTATACCCTCGAAGGAATTATGGGTCAGGACTTCAATAGGATATTCTTTGCCCATAAACTTCATGGACTTACCCTTTGAACGTTCTGATGCCAGAAGTTTCAGGTTATTTATAGGAAATTTACGCTCTTCTAGTATCTTCAGGAAACAGTTACCTACAGCGCCTGTCGCGCCCATTACCGCCACATTGTATTTCTTCGACATATTAAAGATTCTCCACCACAAGATCGCCGACCTCTTCCGTCGAATATCCCATCTTGCCTGCTGCCAGGCTTTTCATTTTAGTATTGGCTATTTTTATTACAGCCGCTTCTATCGCCTTCGCCGCCTGAGCTTCGCCGACATTGTCGAGAAGCATTCCTGCAGCACAGATAGCCGCCAAAGGATTAATCACATGCTTACCGGTATATTTAGGAGCAGAACCGCCGATAGGCTCGAACATCGATACACCTTCGGGGTTAATATTGCCTCCGGCAGCGATACCCATACCGCCCTGTATCATAGCACCCAGGTCGGTTATAATGTCGCCGAAAAGATTATCTGTAACGATAACATCAAACCATTCCGGATTTTTTACAAACCACATGGTCGTCGCGTCAACGTGCGCGTAATCAGTCTGAACATCCGGATAATCTTTCTTCACTTCGTCAAAAGTCCTCTGCCACAGATCCCACGCAAAAGTAAGAACGTTAGTTTTTCCGCAGAGTGTAAGCTTTTTGCGTTTGTTGCGTTTTTGCGCAAGCTCAAACGCATAACGGATACAGCGTTCGACGCCTTTCCTTGTATTGTAGGATATCTGTATCGCTACTTCGTCTTTCTTGCCTTTATTCTGAAACTCTCCCATGCCCTTATAAAGACCTTCAGAATTTTCACGCACAACGACAAAATCGATATCCTCAGGCTTTTTGTCTTTCAATGGACAATAAGCCGAATTATACAATTTTACAGGCCTTAAATTTATATACTGGTCAAGACCGAACCTGGTCTTAAGCAAAATTCCCTGCTCAAGTATGCCCGGCTTTACATCAGGATGACCTATAGCGCCTAAAAATATCGCGTCAAATTTCTTAAGGTTAGCAAGTTCTTCATCTGTAATTGTCTTTCCGGTCTTTAAATATCTCGCGCCGCCGTAATCAAACATCTCGAGGCTATATTTAAATCCGAATTTCTCGGAAGCTGCCTTCATAACTTTTAAACCTTCAGCCACTACCTCAGGTCCTGTTCCATCTCCACCGATAACCGCTATCTTATAATTTTTCGATGCCATTTTATTATTTTCCTTTTCTCTTTAAAGATTCGATCAATCCGCCCGACGAGAATATCTTCTGCATAAACGGCGGATACTTCTCTATTTTATATTCTTCTTTTCTAGACAAATTTTTTATTATACCTTTAGACGTGTCGACCTCGACAAGATCTTTTGCCCTTATACGCTCAGAAGCCTCCTTAGATTCTATTATAGGAAGGCCGATATTTATACTATTCCTGAAAAATATCCTGGCAAAGCTCTCCGCGATTACGCAGGATATGCCGGCAGCCTTAATGGCTATCGGTGCATGCTCTCTCGACGAACCACAGCCGAAGTTCCTTCCTGCTACCATGATATCACCCTCATGGACTTTCGCCATAAAATCCTTGTCAATATGCTCCATGCAATGACTGGCAAGCTCTTTTTTGTCTGTAGTGTTCAGGTACTTCGCGGCGATTATATCGTCGGTATTTATATCTGTGCCAAATTTATGCACTTGTCCTTTATATATCATGTTACATCACCTCTTCCGGATGCGTAATTTTACCGGTAACGGCCGTTGCCGCTGCTACCGCAGGATTCGACAAATAGACGCCGCTATTCGGATGCCCCATGCGTCCGACGAAATTCCTGTTCGTCGTCGCAATGGCGACCTCACCCTCGGCGAGAATACCCATATGCCCGCCCAGGCACGGCCCGCAAGTAGGCGTCGAAAACACTCCGCCGGCTTCGACGAATATCTTGGCCAGCCCCTCGTTCACGCATTCCAAATATATTTTCTGAGTAGCCGGTATCACTATCAACCGCACTCCCGCTTTCACTTTTTTGCCGCGAAGCATTTTCGCAGCTATCCTCATATCGGAGATCCTGCCGTTCGTGCATGAACCTATCACGACCTGATCAACAGATACATTCTTTAAAGCACCGACCGGCTTTGTATTGCTCGGAAGATTCGGACAGGAAACGACCGGCTCTTTTATTTTCCTGACGTCATATTCCTTTATAGCCGAATATTTCGCATCCGCATCGCTCGTATATATCTTACCCATCCCCGGACGGGCTTTATTCTTTATCGATCTCAGATACTGGGCGGTGATCTTGTCCGGCGCTATTATACCATTCTTGCCGCCGGCCTCTATAGCCATGTTGCACATGCTCAGGCGGTCATCCATCGGTAAGTTCTCGATCACTTCTCCGCAGAATTCCATCGCCTGATATCTTGCACCGTCAACCCCTATATCGCCTATAGTATGAAGGATGAGGTCTTTCCCGCCGACCCATTTATTAAGTTTCCCGAAATAAATAAATTTCATCGACTCCGGCACCTTAAGCCAGCACTCACCGGTAACCATCGCCGCAGCAAGATCCGTTGAACCAACACCGCTTGAGAAAGCTCCTAAGGCACCGTAAGTACATGTATGTGAATCTGCGCCTATTACGAGATCTCCCGGCAATACCAGTCCCATCTCGGGAAGCAGCGCATGCTCAACACCCATCCTGCCTATTTCGAAATAATGTTTTACGTCGTATTTTTTTGCAAATCCCGCCAGCACCTTGCACTGATTCGCGCTCTTCATATCTTTTGCAGGCGCAAAATGGTCCGGAACCAGCACAACTTTTTTCTTATCGAAAACTTTCTTGGCTCCAAGTCTTTCAAATTCCTCGATGGCGAATGGTGCCGTTATATCATTGCCCAGGCAAAGATCGACTTTAGCATCGATGAACTGCCCAGGATGGACCTCTTTTGCCTTCGAGTGTTTTAACAATATCTTCTCAGTTATCGTATAACCCATTGATCACAGCTCCTTCATTACTGCTATTTCCTTACACTTGGGGAAATAGACACATTTAATGCACTCGCTCCATATCTTGTGCGGAAGCTCTTCTTTATCTATAACCTTAAATCCGAACTGCCCGAAGAAACCGGGCACATATGTAAGAGCAAAGACTTTCTTAAGCTTAAGCGTCTTGGCCTCTTTCATGCATTCATCCAATAATTTCCTGCCAATGCCCTTACCAGATCTGGGGGCCGCTACGGCAAGCGATTTTATCTCGGAAAGATCTTCCCAGTCAATATGCAGGGCACAGCATCCGTAGATTTTCGAGCCTTCCGTATAGACAAAAAAATCTCTTATGTTTTCATACAGTTCATTGAGGGATCGGGGAAGCATCTTATCGCGTTTGGCGTGATAATTTATCAGCTTCTGTATCGCTTTAACGTCTGTAACCTTAGCTTTTCGTATCATTTTATTTCCAAGTTTATTCAGCCATATTGTCGGCTAAGTGCCGAGGTCTCCGACCGAGGCATTCTTTTTAAAATCGCATAGGCCATAAACACAACAAACCCCGCAATGTGGGGTTTGCGCCTTACACGTCCTGCGACCGTGTTCTATTATACCTAAATGGAATTCGTATATCAAGTGCTTTGGAACAATTTCTGTTAAAATTTTATGCGCCTCTTTTATATCAGTTTTCCCGCCTATCAGGCCTAACCGTTTCGTTACCCTGAAAATATGGGTATCAACAGGCATTACGCTCTTATCGAAACTGAACAATAGAACACATGCTGCGGTCTTCGGACCTACCCCTTTTAACGATTGCAGATATTCAAGACCGTCTTTTACTGTAAAAATATTGAGGAACGAAAGAGTTATCCTGTCCTCGCGCTTTTTTATCTCAGCAAGAATATCTTTAATGCGTCCCGCTTTGATATTTGCCAGCCCGGCATGCTTTATAGCACCCGAGATCTTTCTCAGGGGCGATGAGAGTACTTCATCCCATGATTTGAACTCAGCTTTCAGCTGCGCAAAAGCTTTCAATGAATTTTTGTCAGTGGTATTCTGCGAAAGAACCGTACGGATAAGAACATCGACCGGATCGTCTTTCTCAAATTTCACCGGACGGCCGTAAGTCTCTATCAGGGCAGCCATTACCTTCTTGATCTTATCGCGCGTGTTCATAAATTAAGGATACGATTATAGTATGAAAAAACTACGTCTTCAAGGTCTTTTCTGGATTAATTTTCGAGGCGGATATTGTCAATATACATCGTCCCGGAGGAACTTCGCCCCGGGGCTACGAAGAGAAGAAGCTTCGCGACGGAGGACTTGTCGATCTTTTCACCCGGCATCGTCTCAATATCAAAAACAAGCTCGTTCCAAACGCCTTTTTTCAACGGCCTTAGGACGCCTATCTCCTCCTGCATCTCTTTTGTGTTATACAATTTTGCCATTACGGTATCTTCGCCAAACACATCAACTTTCAGATATTTGAAGGGGCGGACATCTAGGGGCTTCCTGAACTCAATGGCCACATAATCCCATGGGTCTGACGGAACCTTGTGAAATTCTGCCTTTAGCGATCTTTTACCGTGAGATGCACGCTCAGCAGTCGTAGATAATGTATATCCTTTTCTGAAGGGATAAACTGCTGCGTCGGAATTAAGCGCTGCCCTCTCAAAATCATCAATTACCTTATAAGGATTCTGGCCTTTTACAATTACAGGGCCGGCAGACTCCGTTTTTGACCGCTGCCCCATACTATCGATGGCCTGAACAGCAACGTAATACTTGCCGCTTCCGGATGCCGGGACAAAAAACATTTCCCCGGTATTGCCGCTTGCGAAAAATACTTTGTCGGAAGGCGGGCATTTTTCAAAATCGGATTGTGATGCTATGGGCTTTGTTGAATATCTTATGTCGTATCTATGCGCTCCATGCGACGCATCGAAACTAACCTGGACAACCGACGCATCATACTGCGCCGAAAGGCGCATGTTGCCGGGTGTCGGAGGATTTGAATTTACCATAGCATATGTCAATTCAATACCGTCAAGATATACCGGATCCTCGGCCTTGTCGCTTGCCGGTATAACCATCACAGTAACATCTGAAACGCTTCCAAGGTTAACACCATCCGCCCTGTCCAGACTATAAAAATATCTTCTCCACATCGCTGAGTCAAGATAAGAACTGCAATCTATGACTGCAGACCTGCCTTTATTGTCCGTCACACATACCCTCACATCCCGCGAATTTCTCGCCCAGAGCGATATATATTTGAAATTGGAAAAATCTTCAAGGTCCGGCTCTATCTTTAGGTTAACTATTTTGGCGTCCACAAGATCAAGCTTAAGCGACCTCCTGCCCTCCATGAACACGGACTCCGAGACTTTGACCGCAGCATTGCCATCCAAAACCCCATACGACGAATATGCGGACTTGCCCTGATCGCCCTCAAAGTCCTCTACGATCCCGACAAATCCTATTTTTCGCATAGCATCCTGTACATATTTGTTCTTCATAAAATATTTCCAGATAAGCCCGGTCCTGAAGTTTTCTATCATAAGCACTATAACGCCCTGATCTATTCCGAGATATTCGCGCGCCGACCAGTTCTTTTTCTGGTTGAACGCGTCGGTAAAACCATACTTACCCATAGTCATAATGCCATGGTATGCCGCAAGGTATTTCAGTGTATCAAGCGACTCTTTAGGAGTGAAAGGCATACCTCCGGCTATAGCGTGCGGGGTGATAGTGCCGTTATCGTATGCGTCCCCGAACGGCGCACCCATCGCTTCGTAACCACGCGGCGATAATGATGAGGACAATCCCCACAGCCCGTCTTTATAATTTTCAGACGTCCGGCAATATTCCTGCTGCGAAATAACCGCCAATAGGGAATTTTTGAAATAATCAGCGACCTGGTCTTTCTTATTTCTCAGATCAAGCCAGCAGTGCTGATAATAATGGAACGCAAGTCCAGGCGGCATTGTAATTATCACATTTTTACCATCATACACCTGCCTCTTATAAGTTGCCTGGCAGGCATACCAGCTCGAAACTGGTATCGGATAAGTAGGCGACGCCAAGGCGAGCATATAAATAAGGAAAGAGTTGTCCATGTATCCGTAATACCTGCCGAAGAACCCCGACTCTTTATTCCATGAACTTTTCATGCCGGGCGGTATACATCCCATAGCGATAAATTTATGTGCTGCACCTTTATTGTCTTTAAGAAAACTGTCCCACTGGCAGGCGCGCACTATTTCGTCGCCCAGCCTCTCAACTTCAGTTCCTTTAAAATATTCCATGCAGGTTATGATACCGGCTATCAGGTCTGCCGTATCTGCCGTAGAAACGCAGTCGGCATTCTTGAACCATTCACCTGTTTCGGCATCTATAAAATGAAAAAACAGGCCGCAATGGCCGTCGACACAAAAGTCGCGGGGATCGGCAGGATTTTTATGGAAACTCTGCATAGTAGCGAGAACGCGTCTGTAAGCGTCTTCATGGCTTATCCACCCGCGCGAATCGGCCACGCATATAGCTGAAATGGCAAAACCAACAGAAGCAATGCTGCCGCCCATCCTTCTGGTATTCCCATCATAAACTATACCGGTATCGGCGTTAGCCTCTTCCCAGAAATATTCGAATGCCTGGCGCTGTATAGTCTCAAGAAACGCGTCGTCGTCCCTGGCAAGTTTGGGCGCATCCATATCGGTCGCAAAGACCTGCGACGACAGCACGGCACACAATATTATTACGAGTATTATTTTATTTTTCATGTCTTATTACCGGAAGATCAGATATTCAGGATAGACGAAAGCAATAATTTAGTATATGGATCCGATGGTTTGGAATATAAAACTTCAGTCGCTGCTTCTTCCACTATCTTACCTTGCTTCATGACCGCCACCCTGTTGCACATATATCTTATCACTCTTAAGTCATGGCTTATAAATAAATATGTGATCCCCAATTCCTTCTGTATGGTTTTTAAAAGTTTCAATATCTGCAGCTGAACCGTCACGTCAAGACTGGATACAGGTTCATCGCAAACTATAAATTCGGGCTTCGTAATGACCGCCCTGGCTATCGCTATTCTCTGACGCTCACCGCCTGAAAACTGGTGAGGATATTTGTCTGCGGCATTTTTCGGAAGACCAACCAGCCCAAGAGCATCCTCCACGCTTTCTGCAGACTGCAGTTTCCGCCCACCGTTCCGGACGTCAAGCCCTTCTGCTATAATATCACGCACCCGCATCTTAGGATCGAGCGAATTATACGGATCCTGGAATATAACCTGCGGTCTTTCCGTGGACATCTCGACGGTGCCTGAGTCCTGCCTGAGTATCCCGAGGATGATTTTACCCAGCGTCGTCTTGCCGCTGGCCGATTCGCCTACCAGGCCGAATGTCTCGCCTTTTTGTATTACAAGAGATACCCCATCGACTGCCCTGACCACACCGGTTTTTTCCTTAAGATATCCGCGCAATACCGGGAAAAATTTTGTCAGATTATCGCACCTTACCATGTTCATGTCAAGGCCTTTACCGATTCTAAAAGTGAAATTGTATAGCTTTCCTTCGGACTACGCAGGATGGCGTCTTTAGCCCCGCTCTCGACAACTCTGCCCCTGCACATAACACCAACTTCATCACACATCCTTGCGATCACCCCAAAGTCATGACTTATAAAAAGTATAGATAGTTTTTCTTTTTTTATAACATCTTCCATAAGTTCCAGTATTTGAGCCTGTATGGTAACGTCGAGCGCCGTCGTAGGCTCATCAAGTATCAATAATTCCGGAGAATTCACAAGCGCCATAGCTATACCGATACGCTGTTTCGTCCCTCCGGAAAGCTGGTGCGGATAGTCGTGAAATATTTTTTGCGGATCAGGTATGTGGACACGGTTTAAGCATTCCAGCGCCCGGGCTTTAGCCTTCGCCTTGCCGACATTCTGATGAACGCAGATCGCTTCGACTATCTGCGAGCCTATTGTAAACACAGGATTTAACGCTGATGACGGATCCTGAAAAACTATCGCTATTTTAGAACCTCTCAAACCCCTGAGAGATCTGTCGTCCATCTTTATAATATCGGTACCATTAAAAAGGATCTCGCCATCGACTATAGACCCGCCCTCCGGGATCAATTTAAGTATAGATAAAGCTGTGAGCGTTTTGCCTGACCCGGACTCCCCGACCAGACCAAAGACTTTATTCTTCTCTATCGCAAAGCTCACGCCATCTACAGCCTTAACCGGCTGCTGCGATGCGTTAAAATATACTTTCAGGTTTTTTATCTCTAAAATATTTTCGCGCATCTTTTATTTATCTTCCAGTCTTGGTTCCAGCATATCGCGCAGTCCCTCGCTCAGCAAATTATACGACAATACGGTAAACAGTATGAATAATCCGGGAAATATAGTAAGCCACCATGCCACTCCCAATGTCGATTTACCGTCCATCAGGATATTGCCCCAGCTCGGCGTAGGAGGCTGCACGCCTATCCCTAAAAAGCTTAAGGCAGATTCTGTAAGAATAGCTCCTCCGATACCCAGCGTAGCGCTGACGAAAACCGGACCGATCGCATTCGGAATAAGGTGACGGACTATTATCCATGTATCGCTTGCCCCCATAACGCGCGAGGCCGCAACGAAGTCACGCTCTTTCAAAGTCAGTATCTCAGCCCTGACAAGGCGCGCGACACCCATCCAGCTCGTCAGGCCTATCACTACCATAATATTAAAGATCGACGGTTCGAGAACTGCAATAACTGCAAGTATCAGAAAAAATGTCGGGAAGCATAACATGATATCAACGAACCGCATTATCACGGAATCTATCCCGCCGCCATAATACCCCGCTATAGAACCGAAAAACAAGCCAACAAATACTGATATGCCGACCGCAATGAAACTTATTGAAAGAGATATTCTCGACCCATAAACTATACGCGAAAATACATCGCGGCCGAGAGTGTCTGTCCCGAACACATGCGCGGCGGACGGAGCGCTTAAAACCAGATTCGTATCTATTGCCGACGGATCCTGCCTGGCAATGAAAGGTGCTAATAAAGCAAACGTCAGGATCATTATTATAAATCCGGCCGAAACTACAGCCATCTTATTTTTGAGGAAATTTCTCATTCGCCCTCCGTCGCCCTTATTCTGGGATCGGCGTAAGAATACGCTATATCAGCAAGTAAATTACCCAGCAATGTCAGAAAAGCACCTATAGTCAGGATGCCCATTATAGTGGAATAGTCGCGCGCCATTACGGATTCATAAAATAACCTGCCCATTCCAGGGATGGCAAATATCGACTCAAATATTACACTCCCGCCTATTAACCCCGGCACAGACAGCCCCAGAATAGTTATCACAGGCAGGATAGCATTCTTAAGCGCATGTTTATATATTACCTGTGATTCCGTCAAACCTTTTGCGCGGGCAGTCCTTATATAGTCCTGATGTATCACCCCAACCATTGCGGTCCGCATATACCTGGATATGCCGGCTAAGCTTCCGAATGCAGCAATCGCCACAGGCAAGATAAGGTGTTTTGCAACATCCAATATCTTTGCACCAAGAGAATAATACTCAAAATCGAGCGATTTTATCCCGGATATCGGCAGCCATCCGAGGGTTATTGAGAACAGGCTCATAAGAAGAAGTGCGACCCAGAACTCAGGGATAGAGAACCCTATAAAGGTCAGCACAGTTGTAGATTTATCCAGAAGCGATCCTCGCCGGACAGCTGACAAAATGCCCAGAGGTATTCCTATCCCCAGGATCAGCATCATCGACAATATATTTATGAGAAGCGTTATAGGAATACGCTCAGCTATCTTTTCTGAAACCAGCCTGTCGTCAACATACGAACGTCCGAAGTCAAAAATAACAATACGCTTAAGCCAACTAAAATACTGGACGTAGACCGGCTTATCCAGGCCATATAATTTCTCAAGACGCGCCCTAGCCTCATACGATACCTTAGGGTTCAGGCTCGTCTGGATATCCGTCGGTTTCCCCGGCGCAAGATGTATGACAAAGAATGAGATCAGCGTGATCCCGAAAAACACCGGAATAAGCCCTATCGATCTTTTCGCTATATATCTAAGCATAAATTTTACTTATACCTCTGCTCGCTCTTCGGCACATACCACTTTATAAAATTATAGCCGATGCCGATGGGCGATGTTTCGACATTGCGAAAACGTGAATTCACTATCGGCAATATGTCGGACGAATAAAGAAATAGGTACGGCTGATCGGTGTAGATCGCCTCGTGTATTTTATGATATATTTTAGCGCGTTTC
>Ga0172381_10003926_pt1 | contig 15549 bp, 7 predicted proteins | sample Leawel6488metaG_FD_119754 | JGI IMG/M metagenome (GOLD analysis project Ga0172381, IMG submission 119754) | Leachate microbial communities from a municipal landfill in Southern Ontario, Canada - Leachate well 64-88 metaG | ecosystem: Engineered > Solid waste > Landfill > Unclassified | place...
ATACCTTTACCCATTTATTATCGATATGATAATTCTTTGGGAAATTAATTGGATATGTTGCATATGGTGTTCCATAACCACTAGGTAATATTTGAGAATCTATATATCCTTGTAATATATTGATATATATATTGTTTTCATTTGTTATATCTATTTTTATTTCATCTTGACTTAATTCTAATATATATGTAATATTATTATTTACGCATAATAATTTTAAATAATTCGGTATATTAACTATATTACCAACAATATTTTCAGTTATAGACTGTTTCGGTTTTAAACATATTTGACCAGATGCAGCAATTGATCTTGCTGGTCGATATCCAGCTAAGTCAGATAATCCGTATACTGATGTATCTCTAGTTGCTTCGCGAATTGATAATTCAGTAATCGAATCTTCAATATAATAAAACATTAAATTAGATAAATTCTCTAAAACAAATAATATTTGACCATAAACTGATGATACACTAAATACTTTTTTTGATTGGTTAAATTTATCTACTAAAAAATCTATAGTATCTCTTAATAATTCACTTACTTGTATTCTATTGTATGAGAATATGTTTAATTTCATGTTATTGAATATATTTTAATTTATTTATCCGTTAAAAAATGTTTAATTTAAAGTCGATTACTCAATTATGCTTATTTCCGTGAATAAATAAAAATAAAATTTTCAATGTTTAGAGAAGATAAAAACAAATTATATGAGAATGTATTTGTATCATTTAGTTTTGATTTTTATAGTGAATTGGGTAGAAATAAATTAGCACAACATATAGGTAAATATACAAAATGTGATGTTAAATTCTCCAATACATATCAATCTAAAAAAATAATGAATGAATCTATACGCATATGTCGGAATGACTTTGGTGGGGATAAAATGAGTCAAGTTCAAACTGGATTTTTACCATATTATGAGGCAATTAATACCATGTATAAGATATTTGATATTATTGACAATTATGGATATACAAATAGTAAATGTAATGCAGTAACATCTATAAAATTAAATGAGAAAATATTAAATTTACCAAAAATATCACAAATTAATACATTAAAATTAATAAATTCTATTGATGAATGTAGTTTAGCCGAAAAATGGTATAAGAATAGACATGAAAAATCATACTTAAACTCTTTATTATATATATATCCAACTGATATGAAATTGATGGATGAAAACTCAAATAATTTCATAAATTTTAAAAATTTTAAGTATCCAAGTTCATCTAATTTTAATTTATATTTTGAAAATTTAAAAAGAGATGTCGTTACTGTTAAATATGTACAATATAAAGATTATCAAAAACAAAAAAGGACATTTTATAACTATGTGAATGAAATGGTATCATCTGTGTATGGAACATTACTGAATAATAATACATATACTAATTCTGAAATGTCAAAGATAAAACGAGTAATGTCTTTACAGAAGAAAATTATGGAATCTATATGGACGTATGATGATCTTAAAAAAAATCATAAAAATATTGAAGTTTTTGTTGATTTAAAAAATGATAAAGATATAATTAGTACTTTTTATCCAAATATTCGAAAGAAAATATTTGAATTGATGAGTTATTGTGCATTTAATGAAGGTTCTATTAATTATGATAGTTTTAGAAGTTCATTACAGATAAAAGATGCCAATATATATAATGGGCATTATATAAGTGATCTTGAATTTTTTTATTCAAGAGTTAATGGAGTTGCAGAGAATTGTAAATTCTATGAATGTGAAATTTCAAATTCAAAATTAAATGAATGTGAATTATTTTATGGAAATACGATAAAAAAGAGTAAAATTATAAATACAAAATTTCATGGGATTGAAATTAATTTATTTGATAGTTTTGTTAAAAACCCAGATGATATGTTAATTGAAGCAAATCTTGTAAAAACTATAATTATGGGCAATATGAATTTTTCATCGTATATTGATAGCGATAGTGAAATTTTAAATAAATAAAATAATAAAATACTAATTACATGAGTATATTAAATGATATAAAAAGTATAAAGAATATTAGTGTTAATTCCACTTCTGGAATTATTAGTATTTCTAATGAAAATTTTAGAAAGATTTCAGAATCTTTATATAAATTTTTAACATATATCGATTATAATGAAACTAATAATTCGATGTCAGTTTCTAAAATTACTACTACTGTTCTTTCGGTTAATAGTAAGATAGAAATGATTCTTAATGGATCTGATATGTTTAAAGTTGATTCAAATGGTAGACTTTATGCAAGAAATATAATATCTGATAGTGTTATTGAATCAAAAATATCACGTTTGCGAAGATATGATAATTTTCCAGCTATTGGTAATTCTGGTGAAATTGTTTATGGTAAGCAAAATGTAAATGGATCATTAGATTTTTGGGGTTATATACAAGATATTGGTTGGTTATCGTTAACTGGTAATGGTGGTGGAACCGGATCACCTATACAGCCCGGTAGTGATATAGTATGGAATGGATCGATATTAGATATTGTTACATCACCACCAGATTCTCCAACTAGGTATGGTAAATATTTAATAGATTGGGTAACTCCAGCTACCGGATTATTTTCTGGATATGAAGGACAAATCGCTATTTATGATTTTAATAATTTAACTTGGAGTTTTAAAATGCCAGATGATGGATCATATATTGTTAATGAATCAAATGGTGGAAAGATATATATAGCCACGGTTTCTGGAATTAATATATCATGGACTGTTGCTACTGGTAACGTTACTATAGGTCCAGATGAAAATGGTGATGATCCTGAATATACAGATGGTAGATATGAAGATTTAACTATAACAACTCCAGTTGGTATACCAATAGATCGATATAATATTGATTTAAAAAATATTTATGATAAATCTGTAGTTTCGTATAAAAATTTAATGGGAGTTTCACATACAAATCAAGGAAATCAAGATTATGATGAAACTATATCTAATAAAATAAATGTTGATTCATCATCCATATTTGTTGATGATATACCAGAAGATCCATCAGTCGCAATATCAGGAACAGATCCGGTAGCAATTGAATTATATGCAGATTTAATTGAAATATCAGGATCCAATGGACATGCATACAGAGCTGTATGGTCTAATCCATTGCCCGAAAATATAAATGGTAATATTTCAATAGGTGATGATGTTATAAATTCTATTTCTCCAGCATTTGGTTCTGGATATAGAGCAATATTATACTCCGATGGAGTTCAAATTTTAAATAATGATCCAAGATGTTGGATATTTCAATATAATTCTGGTATATTATATCAAGAAAAAACTAATGGTATAATTCCAACTAGAATAAAGATATATGTATATAATGGACAATTATTATCAATGTCTATAACAAATGCATTGAAATTATCAACAACCGACAAAGATATGCATGTACCATATGATATTGATGGTGATAATATGGATACTACATTATTTTTAACTGATACTCCAAGATCAGGAAGCTATATTATAGTTAATGTTAATGGTATAAATGTTAGTGTTGGTAATGAAATAAAAACCAAAGATTCATATTTCAGTTCTGATGGTAGAGTTACTGCGAAATCGTTCGATGATTTAGTATTGGGCGATTTATTTTACTGGAATGCATCAATTTCTGGATATAAACTAGATATTAATGATGTTATTAGTTTTGAATATTTAACTCCTGGTGATAATTAATTAAAAAATATATAAATTCAAATGGAAGAAGAAATGAAAGAAATTTTTATCTATATTAATGATAAAAAAGTTACTATAACTCAAAATAATCAAGATCGAACTAAATTAAATTTTGGAGATCAATCATTATCTGATGATGATAAAAAAGTATATGGTGAAATAATAGATTTTTTTAAAAAATTTATTAAATAAAAATATATAGTTATTAAAATGGAAGAATTATTTGATGCTCACACACATTTGTGTCTTAGTAGTGAGGATATTCCAAAATATGCATTTGGTTGGATTACTCCATTTTTAATTAAATCTGATGCTAGAGCTAGTTTTGTCGCAAAATGGTTACATCGAATTATTCCATTTACAAAAAAGGATCAACTTGATAGATTATCTATGTTGGTTAAGCAAAATATATTGTCAAGTAGACAGAGATGTGAAAAATATTTCAAAATATTTAGTGGTGCCAATGTATTACTTATGGATTTGGAAGGTTCAATGAATGCTGGTATAACTATAAGAAGTTATGAGGATCAAATAATAGAAGCTATTCAGCTTAAAAAAGAATTCAATATTAAAATTTATATGTTTATTAACCCAGATCGTGAGAATATGATGGATTTGGTTAAAAAATATTATAATGATATTGATGGTTATAAATATTATCCACCATTATGTGGTCATATAGATAATCATTTTATGAATATATTACTTGACGAATATCCAAAGGATAATGTAATTATACATACAACAAATACATCACCAATATATGATAAAAATGAGGATAAAGAGTTTTGTGCAAATATGGCACATCCATCATATTGCATTCCATTAATTAATAAATTCAAAAAAATAAATTTTATATTTGCACATTGTGGTGGAATACAATGGATGATTGATTGTGTAACTATATGTAGTAAATATAAAAACGCATATGTAGATATAAGTTATACATTTGAAAATGAAGATCTTTGGAAAGAATTAAATCATATTATAACATTAATTCCAAAAAAGATATTATTTGGAACTGACTGGTATATGATTAATTTTAATAATTTTTTAAAAATAAAAAATATAGATATTATGTTAAAAAATAATAAACGAATATTTAAATTATAAATTAAGAATAAATAAATTAAAAACTACTTATGGCTCTACGTTATCCCGATATATTAACTCATGAAAATCCAGAATATCCAATCATAGATATAAATGATATTGGCGGAATATCTATTGTTGGTTCTATCGGTAGTATCGATACTATTCCTATTAATAAAAGAAAAATAGGGTCAATAATTTCAGTTGTTGGAGATTCTATATATCAATATACTGGTATCGATATAGAAAATCAAAATTGGATAAATATAAGCAATTGGATACCATTTAGTCCATCAATTAATGGCATATCAATATTAAATTCTATAGATGATGTAAATTCTATATTACGAGTAAAGAGGGTTATTGGTTGTTTAGTTTCGGTTATTGGTGATTCCGTTTATCAATATAATGGTGTTGATATTGAGGATATTAATTGGAATAATTTATTGAATTGGGTACCATTTAGTCCTTCCGAAATAGTAAATGGTGTTAAATATTATGAATATATAACCGATATTAGTAGTTTATGTGGAGAATATGATAAATTTGTTGCTTGTGTTGAAACCGGATTTGTATATCGATACATATATGATGGATCGTCATACACCATTGATAATTATCTTATATTAGATACTAAAGATGGTGGCGATTCTAGATATATTGAAATAATAGGATCATTTCTATCATATTCTACATTACAGTCATTATATGAAGAAAGTAATTATCCACATTTTACAATAAATGATATAAATGGACCAATATCAATTAAACCAGGATCGGATATGGATAATACAGATGGTGTATTTGAAGTTTATGATAAAAATGATAATTTAACAGCCGGTATAAAAGGTGATGGTACTGTTTTTGGAAAAGATGCAGTAAATGATAACGAATTTGTTACTAAAGGACAAATTGCAAGTTTAGATATGATTAATATTAAAACTATTGATTATAGTTCTGTTGGTAAACCAGAAATAGTTCAATGCTTATATCAAGTTGATGAAATAGATGCGCAATTACAAGTTGAGATATTAACATTGGATCCAAATATGGTTATTTCTCAAGATGGATATGCTGATATAATTATTACTGGTAGTTTATTATATGGTTCTCCTAGGACAATACAAACATATTTAACTACAAGTATGGGATATTATGCAATTTTAAATCAAGTTTTAAATGAAATATATTATATAGTTGGTTCTGATTGGAGTAATTATTATAATTTATTTATGGGTGGTGAATCTGGTGATATTCTTGTTATTACATGTAATGATTATGCAGATAATGATAATACATTAAATATAACGATTAAACCATCAGATATTGATGGTTGTGTGGGTTTAACAGAAAAATCGTCTACGCATTTTCAAGACGGTCAGTTATATTTATCGAATGTAACTGAAGGTGATTTTAAAATAACTATTACATCAATTTTATATGAATTTCCGATAGAATTAATAGGTACTGTAGCTAATGGTGATACATCTGATACTATAAATTCCATCGTGAATTCATTATTGGCAAATGATGTAAATGTTACTAATAATTTTTCTTCATATACAGAAAAGGAGTCAATGACATTAACGTGTTTAGTAAATGCAGAAAATGACATAACCTTAAATATTAATATTGAAAATATTACATGTTATGGAATATCAAATTCAACATCATCTATAGTTCAAGATGGTGAAGCTATTCCAATATATGAATATACAATGGGTGCTGAAAATGTATTACATTGTATAGTTGGATCAAATTATCTGACTGTTCATATTCCAAATCCATCTACAGTTCAAGATAAGCGATTGACATTTCAAAAAATAGATGGTGATATTGGTACTGTATATCTTGATTATGGGTGGACCATTGATACTACATTAAATGCGTTTGTTATTATAAGTGATGGTACATCTTGGTATGTTGAACAACCGATGAATTATTCTACAGGAGTAAATACTGGAGATGAGACAACGTCTTCTATTTTGGGAAAAATTGGCGATGGATCGATTATATCTTCGAGTTATCTCCCATCTTATAATGATATATTTGAAGGTTATTTTAATGATGTTGATTCATTATTTTATTCTGATTCTGGATTTACTATACCAATACTTGGTCAAACAAGTAAAATATATATTGATATTGATACTGGATTCACTTATAGATATATTACGGATACATCAACATTTAGTTTTATTGGTTCTGTAAAATCAGTAAATGGGAAAATTGAAGATGGTAATGTTTCATTAACAACTGATGATATACCAGAATATACGGATAAAAATTATGTAACGGATGGTCAAAAATCGACTATTTCCATAATTCCTGAATTAGCATATAAAGAAGATTTAGACAATAAAACGATTGAAAAAACTCTGGTATCGGTTCCTATAAGGAATTCAGTTTATTCTATATTAACAACGAATAAGACATGGAAAGATATTGTTGACTATGGAGGGGTTAAAATAGCTTTAGAAAATCAAACAACAACTATTTATAGAACGCGATATGGAATTTGGCAGTTTACAAAAAATGCAACATCTCCTATGTTAAGTGTTGCAGGTGGAAATAATATTATAGTTGCATGTGGGTATAATGGTTTTATTAATTTTTATACAGATAGTACAGAAACTTGGGTTGAGCAAAAAGGGGCAATTTCACCTATAGCACATTATGATGGGTATGCTTGGATAAAAATTATTTTTGCACATGGAGTATTTATAACTCTTGCTAATGGAGGACCACCTGAGGGTTTAATTGCAACATCACCAGATGGAATGACTTGGACTTTACTACCATACGCAAGTGATATAGGAACACCCATATCTATGTGTTTTGACGAATCGATAGGCAGAATATACGTGTTTGGATCAACCGGTGAATATATTTATTCTGATGATGCTGTCACATTTAGTCCTAAAAGAACTATTGTTGATTTCGTTATAACCAATAATTACTGTCCTTCGGCTGCTGGCGATGGAAAAGTTTTGCTCGTAACAAATTCGGGGGTAAATGCGTGGATATCTAATTATAAAGGAAAATCATTTAGTAAAATAACTATGAATGATGCATATGTTCATGGTGCATTAGCATATGCAAATGGTCTTTTCTTCTTAGGTAATAGCTCTTCTCCACAACAAAATTCAATTGCTTACAGTGAAACTGGAGAAACATGGACATATATTACTGATGGTGATACAAATGATTCTTGTTCTGTTTATGGTATTTATGTTAAAGATGGTGGAATAGGAACGTTAGATTCATTAGTTACTATAGGTGGTGTAATGGGTAGGGGTAGCAACCTAAGAGTAATAAAAGAAATCGGTGGAGGATATACGCAAAAAACAGTTTTAGAATCAATATATGATATTAATATTTTTAAGAATCAGTCGGTTTTAGAAGATGATGTATATTTAATAGCTAATACATTCGCAACAGATATTCCAGAACCGTTGTTTATGTTTGGAAAAGTTAAAATGTATTCTATATCAACTATTCCAACATTTAAAGGATTAACTCTTTTAACTGATTTCGACTATTCAGAAGTATCCATTCATTCTTTAGTTAATTTCCAAATAACTATAGAATACTTGATAAAGAATTTTAAATTAAGTAATTGCGCTAATATAGATACTTTATTTTTAGGTGAATTAGTACGAATTGATGGAAAACTAGATTTACTTGGAATTGGAAAGATAACATCTTTAAATTTAAGTGAAGTCGTTGAAATAAATGGTAATGTTACTATAGATAGTTGTAGTCTATTAACTTCTATTGATTTATCAGAGTTAGTAAAAATTTATAATGCTATAGTAAGTATTTCTACGTGCACAAATCTTGCAACTTTATCATTAAGTAAATTAGAAAAAATAAAAGATGGTACTTTAGTAACTGCAAATGCCGTCATAACTACATTTAGTTTACCATTACTCGAAATTTTAGATAATTCCAGTGTAAATAATAATGGTAATAATTCATTAACTGAAATCAGCTTACCGTCTCTTGATACTATGATTAATTCATCTAGCATAAATATTTCACAATGTGGTAATATTACCACATTATCATTACCCGCCTTAGTTACTGTAGATTTAAGTTCTGGGATTTATAAAGGTGATTCAAATTCTTTAGAAACTGTTACAATAGGAACAATAGATACATTAAAAACATTTAATACTGGGTTAGATTTAAGTGGTCAAGCATTAACACAAGTATGTGTTGATGGAATACTTGCAGTTTTTGCAACATTAGATGGAACTAATGAAACAACTCTTTTTGAACAAACAATTGATTTGAGTGGAGGTACAAATGCGATACCTAGTGCAGCAGGATTAATTTCTAAAGGAATAATTGAAGCAAATGGTGGAACGGTAAATGTTAATTCCTAATTTTTGTTTAAATAACCATTATTAAAAATTGATTAATAATATTGAAATAAATAAAATCAAATATAATATGTTATATTATGATTAAGTTAAAACAAATCGACGGATTAAATATAAATGAATTAAATTTAATATCAAATCAAATTATTTCATATAATTCTAATAGTGATAAATTTGAAAATACATTAGTATATACTGATATTAACACAGATAATACTATTATGTCTAGGGATTCAAATGGAATATCCAAAGTTAATGATCCAGTAGATCCATATGATATCGTTAATTTACGAACATTAGAAACATCAATATCTAATTTTGATATATCTACATTAGTCGAGGATACAAATTCTATAAAATGGACGATAAATCCATTAAATGATAAAAATTTAGCAACATTATATGTTACTGGACAAGTTGGATTTTTACAAAAAAATATAGGATCGAATACATTAGGACCAACATCATTAATTAGTGAAGACGTTACCGATGTATATGGTAAAATATTAAGAGTTTCTAGAAATAATTTATTTTTTACAAATTCTCAAGATAAATCGGTATTACAAATAACTCATAATAAATCACAAAATACACAGTCTGATATAAGTATAGAAACTGCATCTTTTGATATAACAAAGGGTCCACAAATTAAAACTTTTGCATTTTATAATTCAATTAATAATATAAATTCTTTATCTAAAAGTTATACTAGAAATACACAATCTTTATTTGATATACAAGTTTATGGAGCAACTAGTAATTTATTAACATCAAAAACATTCGAATTTGAAGTTAAAGCTAATTCGAATTTCAATTCTAGTATATCATCACATTTTGAGATGACTCAGATAAATACATTAAATACAACAGATGTTATATTATCATCAGATGGTAGTGGAAATATAATTGTTGGTAATGGATTAAAACTTGGAACTACAAATGATACAATTACTGGAATAATTCGATATAACGGATCTCATTTTCAAGGATATAATAGTTCAACTTGGATTAATTTAGATTTAAGTGCTGATAGTGTATCGACTTTGGTTGATTTAACAGCGACATATACGGTTGGTGGTATAACTAAGGGTGATATAATACCAGTTGGTACTACACTTGAAGAATTTATAGTTCAATTATTAGCAAAAACATATTTTGAAACATTTTCAATAAACTTTGATATATCAAGTTCATTATATTATGAAATTGGTCGAGAATTAAATGTTGTATCTTCTGATTGGTCTATTGTTAGTGGTGTAAATATAACACAACCCGATTATATTCACATTACTGGTACTGGATTTGATCCAAGTACTAATATAGTAGCAACTCCACATAATGCCGATGCTTTAATAACTACATTTACTATTAGTGACGCTATACCATATTCGTGGATAATTGATGGTTATGATAATAGTTCTCCACAAGTTAATATTATGTCTAAAACATATACTATATATGGTAGATATAGATTTTCATTTGGAGCGAGCAGTATAAATTTAACTTCTGGTTCATCAGATTTAGATGCTACAAATTTAATTAGTAGTTTACAACAAATGTGGTTATTGGATGGCACGCAAATTAGTGTTTCTTGTACATCTGATAATAAAAATTCATCAAATTATACATATATTGCATATTCAAATGTATTTGGTAGTCTTACTGATATTGATAAAAGTGGATTAGATGTTATAACTGCATTTTCATTTGTTGGTACATTTAACTATACAAATACATATGGGTATATAATACCATATAATATATATAAATCAAATGCTCCTGGCGCATTTGATAGTGGAAATATATTAAATATAATATAAATATATGCCATTATATTATCCAGACATATTAAAACACGAAAATTCAAATTATGCTATTGTTGATTTGAATGATATTAGGGGTATATCTATTATTAATTCTACTTCTGATTTTTATACAATTCCTATTGATAAAAGAAAAATCGGGTTCATTATATCAATAATAGGAAATGCTATTTATCAATATAATGGTATTAATGTTGATGATATTAATTGGAATTCCATAAGTAACTGGACTCCCTTTAATCCAACAATAGATGATAATACGATTAAATCATATGATACAATTTTAAATATATCACATATATGTGGAGAAAATCAGAAATTTATTGCATGTACAGAAACTGGATTAATATATAAATATGTATATGATGGTTCAACATACACTATTGATAATTATCTTATATTAGCTACTAAAGATGGTGGTGATTCTAGATATATTTATGTAGATTATGAAAATACAAATAAAGCTGATAAAATAATAGATGTAACTGATGCTGATCTGATTAGTTTATTAACGGTTGATCAAAATGGTCAATATATAACATCAAATGTATTATATGCATCTGATAGTTCACAATTAAAAACTGCATTAGAATCTAATATCGCTAGTCATATTATAGTTACTAATCAATTTGTAGTTTATGGATCAATTATAATTGGATCATCTGGTCATACAATATCTGGATCGATAATAGAATTTAGTTCCGATGTAGTTATAACGAATTCTACAAATGATAATATATATCTTATCATAGATAGTACATTAAATTGTGGCGGTAATGTATCATATAATTCTGCATATATTTTCGATATATTTGTTAAAAATCAAATCGGATCCCCAAATTATATTCAATTAAGTTCCAGAACATTTTATATTCATATAACTAATAATTCATCAATTATAACTGTAAGTGGTGGAGCATCATATAATGTAAATGATTCAAATTATTGGATACCAACTATACCGGTAAATAGATCTATAATAGCAAATGATACTATTGGGTCTATAGTAGGTGGTGGTAATTTAGAATCTGATATTACATTATCTCTTAAAAATGATTCTATTAATCCAGGGAATGGAAAATATTATGGTACCGATAATGTTGGAGTTAAAGGATATAATGATCCATCAAATTTAATATTTAGTTCTGTTAATTTTAGTGATGACTCTAATATGTTTTATGATCCAGAATATATTACAAACACAATAGAATTACCCGATGGAACAAGATTACAATTGGGGCAAGAAGAACATTATTTTTTATATAACGATACCGGAGTAGAGATACCTGAAGGGAAGCTATTATATTTTACAGGTGCAAATTCAGATGGTATAGGTAAAATAGTACAATCATGTGCTTTAGCAAAAGCAGACAACATTTCAACGGCAAGAGTAAAATGTATGTCAACCACAGTAATTCCTGTAGGTGGTTATGGAAAAGGAACAAAACGCGGTGATGTGAATGGATTAGATACTTCGGCATCAGGAAATCAAGGAGATATAATATACTTATCCTACACGACAGCTGGATGGTTCACTAATATATTACCAACATCACCAAATATTGCTATAGAAGTTGGTAGAATACTAAAAGTAGATAATACAACAGGTTCTGTTTATTGTGAACCATGTTCATTAGACTTGGGACATAATAGTTCTGTGACAGGAAACACAAATTTCTTTTTAACGAACGACACGTCAAGTACAGAACCAACGTACAAACAGTTAAATAAGAATAATACAGCAGGTGAGACAACTACAACAATAGTAACGAATGATAATGAAGTTTTAGGAACACAACACATATGCGATACTCCACTAGGAGTCACGACTATTCCAAGCGGACAATGGCAAACAAATTTTACAGCCAAAGTAAGTGCAACAGCAGGAGTCACAAGACTTAAATTGGAATATCATCTATATCATATAGGAGGAACTAACACAAAATTATTTGAAGTTTATTCAAATAGCTTAGAAAATACAGTTGATGAACTTGTGATAATGTCATACTCTACATCACAACTATCATGTTTAGACACTGACAAATTAATGGTTCGTGTTTACGGGACAACAACATCTACATCAAATAAAACGATAACATATTACCTCGGTGATGGACGTTCTGCGTTTATCTCTATACCTCTCCAAATATCACATGTTGACTTGAGTAATGTGAATGGAAATCCTGAAGTCCAACATATGAATTCATCAATTAAATCATTTATTGACACATTTAAAACAACTTTTGATAATGCAACAAATGATTTTTATTTTAGAAAAGTTTCAGGACAGATAGCATTTGAGGCAGTAAGTGGTGGAGCATCAATAGCAAATCCAATAGTATGGGTTAATGCAACATTAGGTGATGATGTAACTGGAGCAAGAGGAGATCAAAATAAACCATTATTAACTCCAGAAGCAGCAAGAGACGCAGCACAAAGTGGAGATACCATATATGTACATACTGGAACATACACTATAACAACAACAGCAGCAAATGGATTAAGCAAAGATGGTGTTCAATGGTTTTTACCATACGGAGCAATTTTTAATAAAGCGACATCAGGACATATCTTCAACAATGCAGCGGATTTCGTTTTACCGTCAAATGTATATGGTTGGGGAACATTTAATAAAATGACAACAAATGGTTATATATATTCTACTTTCCACGCAAGTGAGTCATTTACCGCAGAATTTAATGCGTACAAAATAACGGGAGATGTAAATCAAGCAAGTTTAATAGGTGCAAATGGAGGACTGTACAGTTCAGTAACTATAAATGTAGAGTGGGCAACATCCGTAAATAATATTTATACAGGATATGGTAAAAACATAGTTATCAACTTCAATAATTGGCTATCTACAGCAGGTTGGGGAATATATAATAATTCATCAAATCCAAACAGTTATTCAACAATTACAGGAAATGTTATTGAATCCTTAACCACTAATGCAATACAATTCAATACAGGTTCTAATGTCTATATAAATATAAATAGGATATTGGGGGTGACCTATGGTATAGTAAATGGTGGACACTTTGCCTCAATGATTACTGTTAATTGTTCTTATTGTACAGGCATATCAACAAGTGGGGGTCGTTTTATTTTTAACGGGAATGGTAAAAATCTATTGACCGTGGATGATTTTTATGGTGGTCGATTTCAAAATATAACTGTTACTGGAGGAACATGCACGACAACATTGTGGAACTCAGCATCCTTTGGTAATTTGGCAACACTTACAGTATCAGGTGGGGTCATTAATCTAACTCAGGAAGCATGTACATACTCATATTCTTGGAATTTAACAGGAGGCATTGTCAATGTGAAAAACTTTACGCCAACCGGAACTAATTATGGGTCACATATAATAGCTGGAGCAGAAGTACATATATACACTAGAATGAATGGAATTATAGGAGTTGATGGGGCTGGTGCAGTATTAGTTATAAATTCTGGGAAATTATACATACATAATATATTACAAAATGGTGTTCAAGGTAGTGCTACAAACGAAGCATATTATGGTGGAATAGAATGGAATGGTGGAAAATTAGTGATAGATGGCGGTGGTATTGTTCTAACATCAACAAAGGCTCTGCCAATCAGAGCAACCGTACCAAACCTACAATTAAGAGTACCAACGGTTTATGCTACAAATCGGGTGATTAATAATATAGCAGGTATTCATAAAAAATCCAAATTGACAATAACAGCAATAGCTACTACATCTATTACACTAAACGATGGAGCTGCCGAAGTATTTGTTGAAGCGGACACTGCAACTTATGATACTAAAGCAAAATTAGCACAAAGAATGGCAGCGTTAATCAATGCCAGTGCTACATTAGATATTACTGCAAGTCAAGATATTGCAGGCACCGATGACTATTTGTGGATAATTTCTGATAATTATTATGATTATGCAGAAACATCTTTAGTAAATATAACAAGTATATTGGAATCTATGAACTCATATCCATATACTGAAATAGCAGGTGGTACAATTAATGAAAATATAAACGTAGAATAAAAATATAAAGATATGAAAACACAAGTAACAAAATTAAATACGATTATAGATATAATATCTAATAATCAAACAGAAATAAATAGTGATGGCGTTGTTGTTTTGCTTAAAGGTAATATACCATTTTTAGGAAAATTGAAAATACCATATATTTTATCTGAACAAGAAATTGTTAAGATAAATGATGCTAGGCTGATTTATCTTAACTTAGCTAAGTTGATATATCCTATTGTTTTAAAAGAAGTTATATATAATAATGGTGATGATAAAGCATTATACATAAAGGGGATTCAAGATGGCATTGAATATAGAACAAATTTAGTAACGACAAAACTTACAGTAGATCAACAAGAAAAAATATTACAATTTCATATATTTGTCGACACTTATATAAAACGTGGTTTTGATACATTACAGTGGTTTCCACCAACGGTTTTAAAAGTTGATGAAATCACTGTAAATACAGATTCTTTAGGTGATTCGGGAAATGATTTGGTTTTTAATA
>Ga0172381_10003927_pt1 | contig 15547 bp, 16 predicted proteins | sample Leawel6488metaG_FD_119754 | JGI IMG/M metagenome (GOLD analysis project Ga0172381, IMG submission 119754) | Leachate microbial communities from a municipal landfill in Southern Ontario, Canada - Leachate well 64-88 metaG | ecosystem: Engineered > Solid waste > Landfill > Unclassified | place...
ACATAGGCTCTCATGCCGTACTCCGTTGATTGTATGGATACGCTATCTTTGGTTAATGTTAAAATGTTCATACTTCTCCTATCCTCTGCAATAGTTCAGACCGCCAATCCAGATTGAAAAGCTGTCCGTGATATCATCAGCGGTTAGTTCCACAGATGCGCCTGCACTTGGTTTTCCAAGAGTGATATAGTTCTGCGACACATCGGTGTGACCCAAAATGCTTGTGACTGCCGAAGACGCCCCTGTAAACGGATAGGCAGAAAATAGATTCTCCGCCTGTTGAGCGTTTGCAGAAAATGGTAAACCCCCTATGCGCATATTACCTGCCATCCCGCCTTTGCTGGTGATAACGAGTTGGAAGCGCAGATGCACGTGTTTGCCTATTGCTTCATACGACCCATTTTGCGCCGAATAAGTCGGTGCCCCTGCTGCTGCTGTCCCATAAAGTGTCGGTGTCCATGTTCCGCTTGTAATGATGCTTGAATCGAGCTTGTTAAGGAATTCATCCGAAATGCGGGTTTCAAGGTCGTTCATGTTTTCAGCGGAAATAACGTCACCGGCTGCGGTAATGCTTCCCTCTGACCGCGCAACATCGTATTCGTTGGTAGCGCCCGTTGGGGTTAACTTTCTGCGCCCCGGATACTGTACAAGTCTCGCTGTCCATGTTTTCGGTGTAAAAGCCATATTGTACCTCCTAAAATTTACATAAAATTACGCCCGATCCGCTGAACCATGCCATTAAGACACGGTCACCAGCGACGGGCGTATAACTTGCGCTGCATTTATAATACTTGTCTGTTGCTGAATCTTCTCCGTCAAACCTTACTGTTGCCTGACCGGTTCCCGGAGTAACAATTGTTGCGATTTTCCATGAGGAATCTTTTGGGCCGGTTTCCTTTGGCGGCAAAAATGGATTATCCATAGTTCACCGACTCTTTCCCGGTATGGCTCATGGTCATAGTATCAAGGTCAATCTCCCATGCGGTTTCCGTCAAGATTCCGTTAAATTGCGGGAGTTCAAGGACAACAACATCGTTTACACCGTGATCTGCGACAACGGCAGTCTTAAATACAACGGTTTCGATTCTCTGCATATCGGAAAACGCCTGCTTTTTTACGGCGGTTTCAAGGTCTGCCTGTGTGGCAATGTTGTCAAAATTTAATACCTTTACCTTGTTTTGACCTGTGTAGACGGTTGATGTTGTGCTTAATGGATTATCATTGACATATTTGTAGGTAAGCGCTGCAGCAAGATCGGGATTGGAAACGGTTGCGATCCAAATGTTGGGGATCTCCAAAAGGTTGCTGTTTATCGTCGTGCCGTTCTCTACAATGCTTGCCTGCCCCTCCCTGTAGGTATGCTGTATGTTCCCCGCGCTTGCGTCCTCGTATCTCTTTAACACCGCCGCACCGTTTTTGTCCATCTCAACGCTGCGGAAAGAGATTTCTGATAAAAGCTGATTGATGATCTTTAATTTTGAAGTGCCTATGTCCCAATCGTCGCGGGTGGTCTGCAATGTAGCCGTGCTGTCATCTGCGATAACCATTGTGATCCCGCAGGAAATCAGCAGGCTTGTAATTTGGTCAAGATATTTTGTACCGGCAACTAAAGACAAACGCGACGTGATGCAGTCGTTTTTTGCCAAAATGGATTTGTCATATCCGGTTATTTTGTATAATGTTGCGCCATCGGTATCCTTTTCGACTGATTGCGGAATGTACACGCCCAAAGACTGCGGATCTCCGTTTTCAATCAGCCATAGTTTATAGTAATATTTTGCCCAGTCCATAAGCTCCGTTGTTTGCTTCCCGCCCCGCCAAATATACCCGGGCGTTTCAAGTGCAGATGTGTACTTTATGGCTGCTTCGGTTGAGCTGATTTCAGATGCCATTGAAACGGTCGGGCTTGTGCATTGCAACTCTCCACATTTTATATCTCCAATCATAACGTCGCACCGATAACTTAATTGGCGCGACCCATTGCAGTAATCAGTCGTAGTCTATCACCTCACTTGCGTCGGTTTCTTCAACGGTAAACGTGATATTGATTGCGTCCTTGCTCGGAGATTTTTTGATGCTTGCAAGTGTCCCTACTGCTTTGTACCCTCTGTAATCGCGAAAAATTACCGTTTTACCAGCCAAAAATAGTTGATATAGCGTATCGTAGTCGGTCAAATTTAAAAGCGTGTAGGTAAAACTCCATGTGGAATCATGATGCTCGGTTACGTCGTGACAAGGCAAAGTTCTTCCGGCAAAATAATGAGTTGAAATAACCTTTGACAGAGAATTTTCGAGCTTTGGCGCGCTACCCTCGTTAAATTTCAGCACCAATACGCTTTCGGGTGACGAAAATTCAGCAATGCAGGCATAGGAAATCAGCGGCGAAGCTATCACTGAATTGGTATCGTGATAATTTCCGTCGCTCGAAACAATTTTCACTTTGTATTCGTGATTTCCCGATACGGTGTAGTCCGTATAGCTTGTTCCGGCAATCTTGGCTATCGGTTCGCCGTCCCTTAAAATGTATCTCGTCCCTGACGCGTTATACGGCTGATGTGCCACATACGGTTCTCCGACATACACTTCACCGACGTAATCCGCTCCGGTTGGCTCCGGCAATGAGATATCAAGCCTTATGCCTCCAGAAACAGGCGTTGCAGAAAGCACATCATCACCGGGCTGAGCATTGTTTGATATATTAACAGATTGCAATGCGCAATCGCTCCAAATGCCTAACCCATTTTGGATCATAAGGCATACGGTGTAGCTGCCATCATCAAGATACCTGTCTATTTCGCAAGTCCTCGCCACTCCGTATACCGCGCCTGAATCCCATATTGTGGTTGCGCTTTGGCTGACAGTAAATTGATATGCCTGCTGCCCTGTAGACTGCCAATATGCCGTTATCCTCGGCGCTCCGGTAATGCCGTATAAAATAGGCGTAACCGGCTTTGCTTGAACGACATTTGCGGAAGATGTTCCCCAATCTCCGACAACATCATCGGTATTGTAAGTGCGTACTCTCCAATACATTGTCCCTGCCGCAAAAAAGTTGGCCGCTAAAATATAAGACTGCGCCGCCGAATAAGTGTGTACCGCAATGTCCGTCCAACTTCCTGCCTGCTTGTATTGGAGGTCAAAAGCATGTTGAGCGGAATCGGTCGTTACATTGTGTTGCCATTGTAATGTAATTGCGTCAGAACCAATCAGATATTTCGACTGCGGATAGATGATGGTCGGGATACCCGGCGTTGCGTCTCTTGTAGTGAAATCTGCCCAATTCGAGTATCCGGTTTCTCCATCGTCGGTAGTTAATTTTGCCCGCCATTGATAATCCTTTCCAGATGCTAGAGTATTCGCAGGCACAGTCCATTCGACGTAACTTCTATCCCTTAAATTGATCGATACGGAGGCGGTATGGTCTACTACTGTGCCTGTTGCGGTATCTTTAATTTCATAGGTTATCGTTTGAACGGTTGGATAATCAATCGAATTAAAAGCATCAAAAGATACGGAAAAGTTATTTGCGATAGATGGACTGACATACGCGCTTGAAAGCGGGAAACGCGCGGTTAATGTTGGGTTCCAATCTTCAAAGACTAAATCTGCCGACAAAAATCCAGGTTCAATATGATAAAGGCCGCGTGAAGGGTATGCTGGATAATCGTTTGAATTCACATCCCACCCTAAATTAAACCCAACAGATAATTGTTCAAATATGCTGCGTGGCGCAATACTTCCGTATTTACCGGAATACCCCTTTTTGTATATTGGAAGCTCTATCCTAAACGATGGACGAGTAGAAACATCAGACAACGTATAAGATTTGAATGTAGTTAAAATTACGCCGCGTGATGGCTGATCGCCCCATGTAACGCCTGCGCTAAATCCGTCGTAAATCCATGAAACGCTTCCGCCAAAGCTATATGTGCCGCTTCCTATATACCCTTGGTTACAATTAACATTTAATGCGATTTGTGTGCAAACTTTTTTTGAATATTGCGTAAAATAACTGTTAAACTTAAAACATGTTCCATATCTGATACCATTATATTCTTCAAACCCCCAAAGACCATTATAGTCATCGCTACAGTCCAGATTCGAACTCTCCATCCCAATTTTTAATATAGGAGTTATATTTAATTGGTATGTTGCCATCTTATCACCCTTTCTGTACCATCGTTTGGGCGTATTTTTGAGCGTATTTCAATACGTCGTTCCACTCTTTGACATTGTGAGCATCAATTACAATGTTGCCTGTAAACACGTAAGAGCCTGTCGGAATCACACCATTCGGATACACTTTTGACCCTTGCGGTAGGTCAACGACTTCCGGTCCATTTTCGCCGACAAGCGCTTTGCCTCCCGGATGATAGCTTGTTCCTGTTGCATATCTCGGTACGGAAATATAGTCCAATTTACCGATTTCAGGGATTGAAAATCCAAGCGTTCCACCGCCCATAAATCCGGGAAGAGTAACCTTTATCCGATCGATTGCTGATATTGCCGTGTCAATCAAGCTTATCAACCCGTTTACCGTTGCAATAACCGCGTTTATTGGAATTACCGCTGCCGTAGCTATTCCGTTTGCTACAGCCATAAATACCGATTTCAGGCTGTTTGTAACCCTGTTCCACTCTGACACAAAACCGTTTGCATACCAATTTCCAAAACTTTGAAACGCATTTTTTACGCCGTTCCATCCGTTGGAAATACTTTCCGTTATCTCGCCCCAATGGTTGACTAATTCATACCCCACAACGGCAATCCCACCGATTGCCAACACTACAAGCCCGATTGTAGGCAAAAGAGCCGTAAGCCCTGCGCCTGCTATTCCTGCCCCTGCGGCTACTGACGTTCCCGCCGCAAGTGCGGATACCGCTGCCGTAGTCTGTACTAACTGCATTTGGATAATCAGCGGGGATATTGCACTGACCACAAGGCCGATAATTGCGATTGCTGCAATACCTTCGGTTATTGCGACCAATGTTGATGTTGGAATTTTATTGATTGCTTCGGTAATCTTTGTAAGTACAGGCAATAATACCTCTGCCAACTGTATTTTGATTGCCGTCCATTGCCCTGTAAGCCTATCGTTTGCATCTTTTAACTCATTAAAACTTTCAAGCGTTTTGGTGTCCATAACCGCGCCGACATTTTGCGCTTCTTTTGCATAATCTTTTAGTTTTCCGCTGCCTGCTTCAATCAGTGGGTTCAATTCTTTCGCCGATTTCCCGAAAATCGTCATTGAAAGAGCGTCGCGTTCGGTTTCGTTTGTAACTTTGCCAAGCCGGTCAATTGTGCGCAGGAATATATCATTTGCGTCCCTTAAATTATGGTGCGTATCAACGACACTTACGCCAAGTTCTTTAAATGCTTTCGCCTGACTGCTCGTTTCTTTCTTCGAGCTATTCATGTTCTTTATCATTTTAGACAGTGATCCTGAAATCGTCTCTGTAGAAACATCAAGCAATCCGGCAGAATAGTTTAGCTCTTGAATTGTATCTGTTGACATTCCGGTTACTTTTGACAGCGTGGTTATGTCATCCGCCGCTGATGCAGTACTCTCCGTTAGCTTCCCAAGCCCAACGGCAACCCCCGCCAATGTCCCTACAAGGGCCGCTGCGCTCGCGTTTACGCCGTCAAGCTTATTCACCATACCCTGCAATGCGGGCGGCACGTTAATCCCCGCCGCACTCGCAAGACCGTTGATGGAATCGGCAACAGATCTATTCCCGGTCTGCGCTTTCGTCAGAGCCTTTTGATTGTTTTCGAGTTCCTGATTCATCTTGATAACGCTTGCTTTGGCATTATTCAACTGGGTTTCATAATTGGTTTCGCTTTTTCCGGTTGTTGTATAGACTTTTTCTGCTTGACTTAGCTCTTTTTCAAGGGATTGCACAGCAAGAGCCTGCTCTTTCAGCTGCGCTTTTGTTGTGTCGGAAGATGTTCCCATTTCAGCCATTTTTGCTTTTGCTTCAATGAGTTTTGTCTTTAAGCTGTCAATCTGTTGCCCTGCTGCGGTATGCGCTGAGGCGGCGTTCTGGATGGCGGTTTTCAGCGCGTTTACCTTTTCGTTCTGTTCTGAAATCGTGCTTATGAGCACCTTATCTTTTGCGTTTAGGGCATCAACCGATTTTTCGTTGTTGCCGTATTGCGCCGTGGCAAGTGCCATTTCGGACGAGCTGACTTTCAGCGAATTGTTAATATCTGCAAGTGCCCGCTTCATGTCGTCCTCGCCGGTAACTTTAAATCCTAGAGATATAGTGTTTGAGCCTGCCATACCGCGCCTCCCTAAAAATAGGTATAAGAAAAGCACCCTCAAATGAGGATGCTCAATTTTTTCTTTTTAAATGTTTTGCGCTGTTATTCCATTGATTACGTCCGGGATTCGCGTTGGGGAAGGGAAAGTATTTCCTGCCCCGCTGCGCCAATATAAAGCCACCATCAAAATGCAATAGATTAGTATTGGGATTAAAATGCACAGCGCTATATTATAGCGGTTTATTTTACGGTCAAGTTTTTTAATCCGTTCTTTTTTTGCTTCTCTTGCACTCATTTTGTATCACCCTTCAATGGTTTGCAATAAACGTTATGATAAAAACGATCGCTGCCAATATAAATATAATTAAAAAGGCATTTCCAACAGCGCTAAACCAACTTTTCCACCCTGATTTTTTAAACTCTTTTTGGGTAATCGTTTTTCTTTTCATTTTGTCCTCCGCTATTTGCTTGGGTTCAAATGTACCGTTACGCCTGTAACCGTAATCGCAGTCCCACTCTCTAAAAGAACGCCTTTAAATTCTTTTATATATTCATCATCCGCTTTAGTCCCCATAATTGCGTTAATTCCTCTGTCAGTGTTGCTGGAATAGACATTACCGGAACCCTCTGCGGCCTTTACATCATAGGTTCCGGCGTCGAAATCAGTTCCTGCGGTATAATTACCTGGCTTAAGTGTTTTCGACACTTTAGCCGGATTGTCGCGCTTTTTCATTCCGGAAACGTTCGCAGCATCTGATTCTATTTTTACAGTCACATTCAAGACGGATAATATTTCTCCGGCCGGGAGTTCTGCGTTGTCAAATGTTTTTGTGCTGCCATTGTCCGTTCCCATTATTTCATTTAGTCCGCCCTTAAAAACGTTTGTACTGTAAACATTCCCGTTCCCTTTTACGGCTTCAATCGTATAAGTCCCTGCCGGAATGTCCATGCCTGAAATATAATGTCCGCTTGATAATCTGACACTATAATGCCTAAGTTTCACGGGTGCGCTGCTCTCTTCTCGGCTTGATTCCATTTCTTCTTTGCTGGTATATTTGCACCCCGCAAATGCCGTTAAAAGCGCAGAAACAATAATTGCCGCAATGCAAATTTTTATTGCTTTATTTTTCATAATCATTCCCCCTGCCACATTATACCATATTTTGGTGTTGCGTCAAGAGAAGCAAGCGGAGAGAATTCGCCGCTTATTCCTCTTGTGCTTGATTGTAGCAGGCGAAAAATTCATCAAGTTGCGCAAAAAGATCTTTCATCTGAGTTAGTCCAAGCTCTTTCTGCGAATAATGTAAAAATCTTTTTCCGTACAGGGAAAGCCGTGCAAAATTTATTTTGCGGTCGTTGCTGCCCGCGTCAAGCTCTGTTTCATCTTCCCAGCCGCCGCAGTCGCCGCTTTCACGTTTTTTTCGTCACCCATGCTCGCCTTAAAAGCCCTCATTATCGCGTCAACCGTTTCCTGAGGAAATGTGGGCAACCACATACCAACGTAGAATTCAGAAATTTCGGGATCGGAAGTACCATTCTCATAGTTTTTCTTGCGGATTGCTTCATTGATAACCGATGATACAATCCATTTCAGATCCTTCAAGCATTTCATTTTATCTGTTAGGGCCGCGACATCGCCGTACTTTTCTTGGAAGTCGGAGAGAACATTGTAGTCAAAAAAGATGGGATATTCTTTCCCATCGTTGAGCTTGATTTTTTCCATTTATTTTTCCTCCGTTTATATGAATTTTATAGTTTTCAAAGTAAAGCGGGGATTTCTCCCCGCCGCGTTAAGCCGCTGTAGTGAAAGAAAATACTTGGTCTGCCAACGTCTGCCCGTAAGCGTCCGTCATACCGGTAACGGTAATTACATATGCTGTGCTCGCCGTAAGACTTGCCGACGGGTCAATGGTAAGCACCGTTTTTCCACCGTTGAATGTCTTTGTCGACGCGATAATCGCGTGAGTTGTGGCGTTCTGTAAAGTAGCGTTGCCGTGGTCAATAGGATTGTTGAATGTCAGGGTAATGTTTGCGGTAATCGCAATGTTCGTAGCTGCGTCAGCCGGTACAGGCGTACAAGTCAGAGTGTCATGGGAAGATGGCATGTGGCATTCTGTAGCCTGCCATGCCAGCGCCTGTGCTTCCGTGTCGAACATCTTTTTCTTCATATAGGTGTTGTCTTTGTTTTTCATGATTGTGCCATTAATGGTAGTGCCGGAAAGCGTTGTCGATTTTTCTTTCGACTTGTAAGACCCGGACTGCGGTTCCCACTGGACACGGGTAAGCACAACTGCAAGATATTTGTTTACGCCGTTGATTCTCTGCGGAACAATAACACTGTAGATTTCGTAAGGCGGGCTATCGTCCGAACCTGAAATCATAACGCCGTTTTCGTCGATTATGTGTCCGAGCGCCTCGGCTTCAACCGAATCGACTAACGTGTCAGCCTCATGCTTTATCGTGCCGTCCGTGAATTCTGAAACAGATTCCGCGATACCGTCGTTAGCATAATAATTAACAGGCGCTGCGTTGATCGTCATGTCGGAATTTGCAGCTTTGCCAAACGCTTTCCCAACGCCGTATGTTTCAGTTTCCGTGCCATCCGAGTTTTCAGTTACGGTATACGGGCAAACTTTCGGGTATCTGCACCCTTTACTTGCCATGAATTAACCTCCCTTATTTTTCGTATGAAATGTTAATCGGCAGATGCCATAGCCCCGAATCGGTTTCATACGATTCCGGCCCAGCGTCGCCAATTGTGAATCCTGCGGCGGTTAATCGTGCTTCCACGTCATCCCGCAGTGAGGAATAATCTGATTTGTTGCAAAAAATATCTACCGTGTCAAAGACGTTTCCTCCGATTGCTGTATCATCGGCAAAATAGTCATTTGAATCAAGGTAGATATAATAGCGGATATAAACTTTTTCCGTTCCAGTATAAAATGCGTGATAAACATGGACGGCCTTGCTGTTAAACGTCAATCCATCAAGAGCCGATTCAATCAGCGGACCTGTGTTCATTTGCTCACCGCCTCGTTAAAAATGTTCTGCGCGGCTTCCTGTGCTTCGGACGCTTTGGATTCTTTTGCAGGGCGTAAAAAAGGCGCTGCCAACTGTTTTGATGTTCCCCACTCCATTGACATAGCCTTTCTATCATTAGGAACGCCTTTTTCGTCATAGCCTTCAAAATAAATATCGCCGCGCCACTCCCCTTTGCTGTTCATCCTCGGCTTTGACGCCTTTACTGACTTTAACAGATCGCCTTTTGAATCTTCCTTATTTTTAATTGACGATTGTAACCGTCTTTTTACTTCCGGAAGCACAACGTCCTGTTCTGCCGCTATAATTTTTGGTGATATTTCGCTTATGTTGCTTAAGCTGCTGATCTTTTGCATCAGTTCTTCAGGTACCGTGAATGTAAGCGCTCCCATGTCACCCTCCGTTCTGCAAAATGCGTGTTCCGTGAATCTCTATCCACTGGTGGGCATCGTCAACGTCTACCGGCTCCTGCGTGATTTTATACGGATGATCTGCGTCACCGTCAAGGATAATGTGCATCGTCGCCTTTACGGTTCTGATATACTTTGCTGCATATCGGACGGTAAAAACGACTTCGTTTTCCGACTGCGCCGCCGCTGCCGCATAGTATAGTCTCCCGGTTAATCCTTTTTTTGCGGCGTAAATTCCGGTATATAGATTCCGATAATCTTCGTCGCTTGTTTCCGATACATTACGCTGAATTGTAATTTTGTGTTTTAGATCACCTGCCTGCGTTTAAACCATCCCCTTAAAACCACTTTGCACGGTACATATTCAGCAACGCTTTCACGGCAAATTCTGTTTCGCTTGATACGCTTCCAGACGTTATAGCGGATCGGTTATCGTACCAATAGTCGATTAACAGACACATAGCCTGTTTTATGGCTTTTGGCAGCGGGTTCAAACTGTTATACCCGGCTGTATAGCGCACCTTAACGGCGTTTACCGGGTATTCTGTGAAATTAGGCCATGTGTGGCCATAAGGCAATACGATTCCTCCGACATTGCTTTCATTGTCGACAAGATAATACGTTCCAACCGTCATTGTGGTTTCCGTACCGACCGAATCTTTGTATTTTACGCTTGTCACGGATTGCAACGGAGGAAGCGGAAGTTCAAAGCGATCTTCGCCGGGAAACGCTGGTAAATACGCCTCAATCGTCTGTGTCGCAAGCGCCCGTCTTGTGAAATTCTCGCAATATTCGCGGGCCGTCGTGATTAAGGCAGACAATAAAGCGTCGTCCGTTGAATCTCCCGAATTTACAACAACACTCGCGGAAAAAGAACACGTCCCCGTTACTGCTGCGTAAACCCGGATATACTGTTTCGTGCCATCATAAGCAAGCTCTTCCGTGGAATTCCCGGTTGAAACTGCAAACGAAGCATAGTCATTCCATGTAGTCCCATCGTCCGATTCCTGAATTTTTGCCGTTATAGTTCCCGAACACGTTCCGGCAGAGAGCGTAGCGATTGCCGTATAGCCTAAGACATCAACGGATACCCCTGTTTGTGCGCTTGTATATGCTCCCGGCAAAATAGACTGTGTTGTCGTGATATAGTCTTTATACGCATCATCATTCGCCCGGGTAAACAATTTAGCTTCGGCAAGCGATACGGGTTCTATCGCAACCGGAGTTATGATTTTGTATTCCATTCGCTTGCCCCTGCTTTCTATGATTTTGAAGCGGTTGCCTTACTGTTTGCTTTTTTCTCTGCCGGTTTATCGCTGCTTGCAAGCTTTTTGTTTGCTCTTTTACTCATAATTTCAATGTTAGTTCTTGCCACTTAGATCCCCCTTTGTGCAGTCCATTGCGATTAAAATTTTATATTCCCACTCGCATAACCTTCAGATTCCCGTATTCAAGAGTTGCTGAAACCGCAGAGGCATTATTATGCTTTGCCCTTATATCCACCACATCGTTTACTGCTAATGCTGCGGTTGTAAATCCATCAAACGATACTGCAAATGTATATCCTGCCGTGCTGAACCTCCGCCGCGAATGAATGTTTGGCTGTTCAACGTCATTTATGAATACAGCGGTGTCGGCAAGCACATCAGTGGTACCGAGCTTTGTCGAAAAGTTCGCTGCAATCCAGTAATATCCGGCTTCTGTTATTACAATTTGGCCATTAGTCGCATTGGCAGTACAATTTTCTGAATATCCGTTCGTTGTAAATGATGTGATTTTTGTATAAGTGCTCCCGGCTGGAATAGATATTGCGTCACTGCTATTTGCAACATATATTTCGGCCTTTGCAATTGCTTGCAGTGTTGGCTTGTCGGATGCGCGAATTAGTGTGCCGCCTGTATTGGTTAGCGTATTGTCCATATCAGCGAGCGCGGTAATGTCTGCGTACAGAGTCGCTCCGGTTTTGAGATTGACTGTATTACGGATAGCATACATACTGAAAAATTCCGCTGTTGTTCCGGCTTCAAGATTGACTGTGCAGCTATCCACACAAGAACACCCAGGGCAAAAATAGCTGTCAGTTACCGTAAGATCGTTCCCTACATATGCGCCGCCTGTCATTCCGGCGAACCCCTGAATGCCTGTAATGTTGATTGTGCAGTTCATCCAAAGATTGTCATCGCCAGTGACTTGAATATAGGAATCCTGTTTTTCCGCTGTAGTCCCGTTTGCCGTTGCATTCAAGTGCCCGCCCAAATGACAATCTTTGAATTCAAGCAGGAAATGTCCTGCCCCGGTTTGATTAATTGTTGAGCTTGTCGTTAAATTCAAATCTACCAGTGCAAGGTGCTTTGAAGTAGACGTAATTGTTCCGCTGTATCCAGCGCCTGTGATGCCTCCGTCGCCAACAATGGTTATGAAATCCTTTGTTAGACTGATATTTCCGGTATAGGGCAACCCAAGTTTTACCTCGATGATGTAGATGTTTGACGCTGTTGTTCCTGCCGGGACCGCATCATGCGCTGCCTGAATGCTTTTATATGGAAATTCGCGGCTTCCGTTTGGCGTATAGTCATCCGTTCTGCCATTGTCAACGTGGAATACATGTCCAACGGTAAGCGCGCTTAAATCCATTGTGCCTCCGTCGATTATGTCTTGCACCGCTGTTCCGTTTTGCTTCAATGTTTTCGCGTCGAATGCTTTTGCGTCTGTAAACCTCGCTATTTCTTCGTTCGCATGGTTAATGAAAACCAAGTCCCCATTGTCTTGCATTGCGCTGATATTGTTTATCATTTTGTCACCCCCTAAAAAGGGATGGGCGGTTCCCCGCCCATGTTGTTAAGCAATCGTTGTCCCAGACTGATCTTCCGCGTATCTTGAACCGGAAAGCACTGCCACGGCGGACACAAGCGTTGCGCCGCCCGGTGCAGACCATTTCATTTCAAGGCACGGATACCCGTCCGTAAGTTCCCGCGCGTCAATCTCAATCACATATGTGATGTTGTCGTTGCCGGAAACGTCGATACCTGTCGCGGCTTCGGCAAGTGTCCGCGCACCGAGCGTGTCCCCGGCTGCCGCAGTTTCGGCATAGTAGTGGAAGTCAATCGCCGTGTCGGTCGTAGGCGTGAAATCGTTACATTCCTCTACCGTGATATTGCCCGCATCAGCGTTTGTAGCCCCAGCGGTCGCGATAATTGTCGCGTGTGCGTAGTTCTTCATAGAGAAAATATCGCTTGCCACCGCGCCCGTAATAGACTGCGGCGGAAGAATGTTAACCACATGTCCCTGTTCTGCAATATTCATTGTAAGTCCCCCTTATCTGTCCGCCAAAACGACGAACGGTGAAAGCGTATTGCTGCCCTTATACGGCGTAAGCGCGCTATTCCACATCGGCTGCCCGTCAGTCCTATAGATGAAGCGGAAAACGTTCTCGTCATACAGGAAACGGACGTGGATAGACTGTGCCGACTGCATGCCGCCTTTGTCGATCATTGCGTACTGGCTCATGTCCGCGAGGATAATGTCGCCCTTGTCGCCAAGTGCAGAGCACTGCTCAATTGGAATAACCGGGCGCCCGAACAATGTGCTGTACGGCTGTGCAGATGCACCTCCCGCAGGCATATAGACCGGCTGCCCACCTGTCCCGACTGACAGCGCCATGCTGTACAGCTGCGGCTCAATGTCCTGATTGATGAACCATGTAGCATTCTGGCGAGAACGGCCCCACATGCGGCTCCACATCTTTACGATGTTAGCCCATGCGATAGTATCGGCTGTCTGTTCGCTTTCTTTTGCCACTGTGACAAGGCAAGGCGCGTTCAAAACGCCCAGAGGTTGTCCGGAACCGGTGCCATTGATGCAGGCATCGTCCACTTTGAACGAAAATTCATCTGTGAATGCCTTTGTTACAATGGTTTCCAGGGCCATTGCGTCAGAAAGAAGTTCATCCGTCGCATAGCAGATACCCATGAGCTTTTTAAGAGAAAGCTCAATCTGGCGGAATTTCGGTTTTGTGCCGGTTACGGTATCGGCTTCGTTCTCCCAATACATCTGAACGCCGCCGTAACGGCTGCCGTTTGCGCGGGATTTTTCATCGATGCCGTTAATCTTCACGCCATTTTTGCCGTCGCTGATTGGGATTCTGAATGCCTGCGCCGCGACGGAAGAAGCGTCATAGGTTTTTGTCAGCAGGGTACTGGAAAAGTCCATGTCAACAAGGAACCCGCCGTCAGACGGCACTGCCTCGGACGCGCCGGATGCCTTGATCATAAGGCGAGGATCAACCGTGCCGCCAGGAGCCGCTGCCGCTTTCACGGAAAGCAGAAATTCGCCAGGGCTTTTCCAAACTTTGGCATGGCTGTTCGGTTCCGCAGGAATAACAGGCGTTACCGGTTTTACGTCCTTAACAACTTCGCCGTTCTCGTCGAATTCCTTTCCCGCGTCAATTGTTTCCTGCATGGAAACTTTCGCTTCCACCGTAGCAATTTCTTTCTGTGCGTTTGCGAGTTCGTCAGCGGTTACTCCGGCCTTATTCATAAGGGTCTGCGCCGCTGCTTTCTTTGTCGCCAAATCAGCGATCAAAGCATTCATTGCTTTTGATTTAAACATTTGTGTACCTCCATTTTAATTTTTGAGTATAAAAAATGGCTTACAGCGTAAGCTGTAAAGCCAGTTTTGCTTTTGCAATTTCTACATTTGCCGCTTCCTGCTCCCACGGAGGGGTTTTGTCAAACTCTTTGTAGTGCGCTGCCAGATGATCTTGCACTTTTGATACATCCGCAGCAGGAATATCCGTCTGTGATAATCTTGCGGCTGCTGCCGCTACTCCAGCCCACACTACATCACCGTTTTTATCGTGATGTCCGAGTTTCAAATCGCCGAATGTATCGGGCGGAATTTCAGCGGCCCATGCAAAATGCTTCGCAATGTTGTTTTTCTCTGCGTCTGAAAGATCGTCCCATGTTTGGTCTGTGAAGTCCTGCAAAGTAAGGGCAGACCATGTTGTATCTTCCGGCGCTTTGCCGTACCCGGACGGGTTTCCCGGGGAAACGCCTTTTATTGTTGCTGTAGGCGGCTTTTGCGCCTTTTCAAACGGAATAAAGTATGATTTTTTGCTTTCAAGCAGTTTCCAGACACGTTCTGCCGCCTTTTTTTGGCTCAAATCTGACTTGTCAAGCACTTCGACGGCCCATTTCAGCATTGGATTTGTGTCAATTCCGACGCTTTTAGCTGCCATCAAAGCCTCTGGATTGCACGGGACAGGCACGGTTGAGTATTCCATAAGCTCCTGCCAAGTGAAATCAATACCGCCAATGCGATCTTTGTCTGTTGAAAACGCCCATTCAAGCGCTCTAAAACCGACGGAAACGGCGTTCATAAAGCCTTTTGCATACATTTGCCCTACCATATATCCGAAATCCGATAGGCCGCGCGGCGCAAACTGTGCTTTTGACATTAATTTATTAGGTAAAACCGTTTCACTAAGGCTTTTTGCGACTGGAGGCTGTGAATAGTCATGTGCCCATAAAACAACTGGATTTTTACGATAATTGTCAAGTTCCCAACCGTCAGCATCAATTTTATCGTTTACCCTGTCTGCTGTATTTGTGGTTATAACAAAATCCACCGTTAGACCATCTGCCGTGTCTTCGATTGATTTTATCGGATCAAGATTATAGTATTTTCTGATCATTGGGTCTTCGGTTTGCAGTTTTTTGTCCTTTTTGAAATCATCAATTTCGATAAACACTCCTTCACCCCCTTTCGGCGTGCTATCTTTTGTTTTAGTCATGTTTGCTGTCCCCCTTATTTAACAGATTGTAAATTTCAAGCGC
>Ga0172381_10003930_pt1 | contig 15543 bp, 31 predicted proteins | sample Leawel6488metaG_FD_119754 | JGI IMG/M metagenome (GOLD analysis project Ga0172381, IMG submission 119754) | Leachate microbial communities from a municipal landfill in Southern Ontario, Canada - Leachate well 64-88 metaG | ecosystem: Engineered > Solid waste > Landfill > Unclassified | place...
ATTGCAGCATCATTTGTAGCTGGTTGGAACTTTAGAAGTTATGACCAAGCACGTGTTCAAGCAGAAGCTAGTGCATTAGTTTCAAAGTTAAAATAACTAAGCCATTAAAAGCGCCTATAGTGGCATTACAATCAACGGCGAGTACATTATCAACTAAGACTGTTATAGCGCCACAGAGCGTCCCTAAAACACTCACAGGCTGTGATCTAGTTAATAACTATGATTGGGACACTGCTACTGCGAGGGCAGTGTGTCTAGCCGAGAGTAACGGAAACGTAAACTCTTATAATGTAAATACCAACGGCACTGTGGATAAAGGCTTGATGCAGATAAACTCATGCCATGCAGACTTAATAGGTGATAAAGACCTATACGACCCTAAGGTCAATATGGATATAGCTTATCAGATATATAGAGGTAGTGGCTGGAGAGCATGGAGCGCTTATAACAATGGCTCGTATATAGCTAAACTGTAACTTAACAAATCGGATTGAATATCGTTGGCCGCAGCTTCAACAGTTATCGGATGTAAGACGGACTCATTGAAGCGGGAAAGTCTATGGTGAAATTACGAAAGTAACCACGCCCTTTAACTAGCAGCGGCAGCCACAGGTATTCAATCCCCAATATAGCAACAGAGTTGTTGGCGATAATGTTACTAAACAGTTTGGTAACTGTTTAGAAGTTGCTGGTAGCAATAAGCGTGGTGGAAAAACCACAATGAAGCCGTTCGATTCGGTATAAAGGTTCAATCCCTCGTTACCGCCAACAGTTCTTTTGCTATATGTAAACTAAATAATAAGGAGGATAAGATGACAAAGCACATACCAATCAAATATCTACAACAGATTAGAAGTATAATTATGTGTGATGGATATTTTAAAAGAGACGGGTATAAATTATATCTAAACACTACCAGTGAAGAAACAATATGGTGCAAAGAAAACCCAGTTATTGAATGGTTAGATGTAAAAGGTACTAATACACCATACCTATCAACAGTTATTAGCTTTAAGGAGTCTAAATCACTATGAGCGAACATAGTAAACAGTTTATAGATAATTATCAGAATAATATGGAGGCACAAGTCGTCGACAATAGTACAGAGCCACAGATATTTAATATAGTTAGTAGTTTTGTGTCTAACCCACAACCTAAAGACACTAGTTTAGATAGTAAGATAGATGGCAACATACTACCTGTAATTGATATTGTCGACACACTTATACATTCAATCACTAGACGACATATACCTGATTATCCAGAAGCACAAGTAGCAATTCAATCTATCCTAGCCTTAATCATCTCCGAACGCTCAGAGGCAGCGTTTGATGAAGTAGATATCTTAAAAGAAATGCAGCGAATAACACGCAAAACCACTATCAGTTATCTTACTAAAGATGGAGAAAGCTACATTAACGGACGCTGTAAGGAACTCACCCAACAATCTAATGGAGGTAAATAATGAATAAACGTAATCTAACACCCCGAGATCTTATCATGTATGAAATGCCACTTATAGCTGAATTTATATCTATAAATTGGTTACAAAACATATTAGCTAAATATACTGCACATAAAGTTACCAAGAAAATGGCACGTTTTAATAAGCGAGTTGATAGAAAAGAACTGATATCGAAGTTTATAAAGGATGATAAATAATGAGTAAACGTTTTAAAAGTCTTAAAGGTCTACGATTAGGACAGGCTATATATTGTGCAATAGCTAATTCATATAATCACCTTTCTGTAGAGGAACTATTCTACATAGAAGATGACGAACTATTAGATCTAATTAAAAAGTTATGCAAGGAGCGGAAATGAGTAAACTATCAGACACTATTAACTCACAAACAAATGAGAGCAAGATGAATAAACTAACTAAGGAGAAAAATATGAACGAAGTAAAAGCAATAGTATCACAAGGGGCTTTTTCAAAATTAACTATCACATTAGACAGTGGGTTTGTTAATAAACTCGCTTTAATCAACAAAGATAGCAATCCACTCGCTAGGGCAGAAAAAGCACTCAAAAAAGCACACCATCAGTTCGAAAAAGAATACTTCAAACTTAACGAGGTTTAGGGTTATGACCAACTCACAACTAGATAATACATTAGATGAACAGATAGATGAGATACTGATATATCCAAGTAAAAAGTCGCATGATAATTCAATAGCAAAAGATATTAGGCAACATCAAAAGCAACAAATCCTAACCCTAATTGAGCAGTCTAATAATAGGGAAAAAGCTAAATACGAAGCTGATATAGCCCACGCAATAGGTTATTGTCAAGGATTAGGACACCCAGACATTTATTTACAAAATAGATACCGACATTTGATTGAATTACAAACTATATTAGGAGATAAAAAGTGAGTAAAGACATTGATTTAGAAAAAGAGTTAGATAGCATTGTTATAGGTGGAGTTCTGGGTTTAAGTTTGGGAATTGATGGAAAACAATCTGTTAAATCACTAATCGAATCTGTATGTATGGAAGTAATAGGTAAAAATGATGATATGTCAGCAGGCAATCATATACCTAAATGGCGTAACAAATTAAGGTCAATACAACGTCAAACCTTACAAACTATATTAAACAAGGGAGATAAGTAATGCGTGAAATTAGATTCAGAGCGTGGGATAGTGATAAAAAAATTATGTTCAATGTATTTGGTATGAAGTGGAAGACAGACGGAACTTTTATTTGTGGTAATGATGAGTGGAATCACGATGATTGTTATGCTCCAGCTGAGAAAGTATCAGATATAATTATGCAATTCACTGGTCTAAAAGACAAAAACGGTGTTGATATTTATGAGGGTGATATAGTCAGAACAAACTATTATAAAGGCACAATGCAGGAAGAATATGTCAAATCAGTAGTTGAATATAGGTCTGGCGGTTTTTTTGCTGACCATCAAGCCCTATTTACTGAGTCATTCCAGTGTGAAATTATTGGTAATATATACAAAAACCCAGAATTATTAAACAAGGGAGGAAAAGATAATGAGTGATGATGATATTTTGAATAAAGGTGGCACACAGGAAGATATAAACGATTATGCATACAACAATGGGGCTAACTACGATAGTGCCGTAATTGAATATGGTATAGAAATATTAGAACAAGCACCGATTATTTTTACAAAAGATATATATTGGTTTAATAATGATGCACGATATATTAAACTGCAGTCTGGTAGTATGATACTTTTACCTAAAGATGCTGTGTTGCTAAAACCACCTATAACAAATAAGGGGCAATCTAATGTCTAACCCTCTAACCACACAGATAGTAGATATACGCAAACAAGCAAGTGATTTGTTCAATGCGTTGCCATTTGAAGATAGGCGAGATAAGGCAGGTTTAGGTTATTCACTAGCCCAACTTACTACTATTATGCAGATTAGAGAGAAGAATAAAGACGCTTGGAAAAAGCAAGATAGAGAATTAGCAGACTGGCAGAAAAATATTGAACGAAGTATAACTGTAGATTTTCTAGGAAAGGTTAAACTATGACAGATAAGACACCACAGGGGAATGAATTGACATTGAAGAAGTTGGATAAACTAATAAAAGATTTAGATAAACCGACTCTTAAAGCATATCAACCTACTATTTATACTTCGCCAAAGAATGAACCAATACTTAAAAAGATGTTAAAGGAACTTGGATTATGAAAACTACAAAACAGCCACAGGGTAATACATCTAATGCTGATTATGCCGATAGTGATTTAGATATTAATGTATCAGTTGGAAGTATATATATATCAAAAACATACAAAATTAATGCTAAATGTAGTAACTGCGGTCAAATACACCAATATACTATTGTCCAAGGAATAAGAGTAGAAGATGTTGGTTGCCGTAATTGTAACTGTAAAACATTATTTAGGATTGAATTATGAAAACTATAAAATCTGTGCTAGAACAATTAGTCAATCAACAATTTGTAGTTACCCAAGAAGATGTTGATAAAATTATGCCAGAAATAAAAAGTATTTTAGATGGGGCTAGGCCGGTGATTATAGAAAATGATGATAAGATGTGGGAATACGTTGATAACTTAGATAAGGCGCTTGGACTATGAGCAAACTAGACAAAATACTAAGAGAAATGGCATTTAGATGTGCTGGTGGAATAACTAACGATGGTCAAAAAGAGTACACACCAACCAAGCAACAAATTGCCAACCTAGTTAAACAGGCTAAACCAAATATTAAAAATCACGCTTGTAGGTTTAATGACGGTAAATGCGTTTGTGATTGTTATAAATTAGGGCAAGATGATTATCAATCTAGTATCGAAAAGTTAATTGGGCTATGAATAAAGTAACGAAGTTAGATAAACTGTATGCCATTATGTGTATCATCTGTGGGGTAGTTGGTTTGGCTACTAGCATGCCAATATTTACAGGATTCGCATGCGGTACTTCAGTGATTCTAGGTATATGGATCTTAATAGCTAGATAAATTGGCTGGAGGTAATTGGGTGATGAGTATTATGGAAATATTGATTGGGTTAGGAATACTTATGTTTCTAGGTCAACTCGGCAGTGGATTAGGGCATTATTTTATGCACAAGAAGGGTAAGAAATGACAGACGAAAACAAGATAGCTAAATACGGCTCACTAAAGAACTACGAGAAGTTTAGGCAGCACATGGTTGAGATAGCTCGTAAGCCACGTCCTAACAGTAAAGGTGGTTCATTCAAAAATAATAGCAAGCTAGCATCAGATATGGCTAAGAAATCATGGCAAGTTAGGAGGACTAAAAATGGATAAGCAAGAAAAACTATTTATCATGGTATGTGTCTTTACAGCACTGTTAGGACTAGCGTTTATAGCATGGTTTTATAGCATGATGATGATGATATAATTATAGCAGTACATTTCAATCACAATACTATTTAAACGAATTGGAGCAGTATTAGTAACAACCTCGATAAGTACAAATTGTATTTTGAAGCAGAAACTTATAGGACAATTAAATTAAAAATTAAGAAAAGGACCATCAAATGAACAAAGACATGATTATATACGGAATGTTAGGCACTGCACTAGTTGACCTAATAATGCTGGCGGTTATAGTAATTGTTTGTTAGTAGTTGTATAATAACGGCATGAGAAATAAGGGTACTATCCAAGTTTCAGTCTTAATTGTAACAACTATTATATTAAGTTTAATTATTATGGTGGTAATATTATGAACATACGTAAAATCGAACTCACGGAAGCTTTCAGCCCAGAGGGTATTGCTAAGCTAAGTGTTGGCCAAACATTAACCTTTGATAGAGGCGTTGAAGTTCATTACAAGATAACTAAAATCAAAAACGGACGTATTTGGGCTAAAGAGATCACATTGTATCGCCCAGAGGAGTTTACAATAAATGACAGGCGAAAACCAAGCGATAAAGCTAAGTGGGTTGATAAGGTAACGAAGAAATGACAGTAACTATCAAATCTACTAAATGGTATGGTTGGTTCTGGCCGCCTGAACGTAAAAAGATTAAGATAATGCAAGCTATCTATGATTATAATGAGCCTGAAATAACAAAAGTAACAAGCAAAGCACTAAAAGACTATTTAATTTATGGTGTCTATCCTGAATATACTAATTACAAAAAAGGTAAGTTATGACACAAACAACTAAAGGCAGACCAAGTATCTGTTACATTAAAGGAATCTAGCGATGACTGATAAACCTAAAGCTAACCAATATGTTGCCGACCCTAGACAAACTGAGTTTATATCTAACTACTTTGACCCAAAGAGTAAGACATATAGTAATTTAATGAGTTCATTAGTAGGAGCTGGCTATAGTGAAGAGTATGCTAAATCATTCCAAAGAAGTAATACTGTATGGTTGCAAGAATCTGCAAGCCAGGTTACTAAAGATAAATTAGTCATAAAAGCCAAGAGAAACCTAGACAAATTACTTGATTCAGATGACGAGAAGATACAGGCAGATATTACTAAGTTCGTAGCAAAGACTGATATGGAGTTTAGCGAGAAGCAAGACATCACATCAAAGGGCGAGAAGATACAAACTAACTCAATAGTGTTCACTAACTTCAAAAATGATTCAGAGCGTAAATGAGATCTATGAGCCACTGTTCACTACCAAAAAAAGGTATGTGATACTAATTGGTGGTCGTGGTGCTGGTCGTTCAACAGTAGCCTCGCAGTTCGCCAATGCTAAACTAATAGCCCCAGAGTACTTTAGGTGCGCTATCATGCGCTATATTCTAAGTGATATTCGCAATTCTATATTCCGAGAGATTACTGACCGAGCAGAAGAAAACGGTATTGATGATAAGTTACATATTAGCGATATGACTATTGAGTACGGACAAAATAGTATCAATGCTGTTGGATTCCGTAAATCTAGTGGCGATCAGAAATCTAAGTTAAAATCTCTTGCATCTTATAACTGTGTAATTGTTGAAGAAGCTGACGAAATACCCGAAGAAGACTTTATGCAACTCGATGACTCATTAAGAACAGTTAAGGGCGATATTACAGTTATCTTACTACTTAATCCTCCAGCTAAGAACCACTGGATATTGAACAGGTGGTTTGATTTGGAAGACAGCGAGCAACCAGGGTTCTACATACCAAGGTTAAAATCAGATTTAAAAGACACAATAGCAATTATCAGTGATTATCATTCAAACGAGAAAAATATATCTGATGCAAGTATCGCACAGTATGAAATATATAAACAATCTAAACCATCTCATTACTGGAACATGATTAAAGGCTATGTGCCTGAGACTGTACAGGGTCTTATCTACAAGAATTTTAATATAATAGACGAAATACCAAAAGAGGCTCGCTTAAAACGTCGTGGGCTTGACTACGGGTATTCTAACGACCCAACAGCTATCGTAGACATTTATGTTTGGAACAATGCGTTTATATGGGACGAAATACTTTATAAAAAGGGCATGAGCAACAAAGATATAGCTGATGTCATCAAGATGCAGGAACAAGATGTATTGCTAGTACCAGACAGTGCCGAACCTAAGAGTAACGACGAACTGAAAAGTTATGGTATCAGTCTAGTGCCAGCACAAAAAGGTCAAGGTAGTGTCAACCAGGGAATACAATATTGCCAAGACCAGACGATATATATTACACGAAGAAGTCTGAACCTAATTAAAGAGAAAGACAATTACGCTTGGAAGATAAACAAAAAGACTGGAGAAACTATAAATACGCCTAATGAGGGTTATGACCACGGCATGGATGCTGGAAGATATGCCATGGAGAGTTTGAAGCCGACAGTCAAAGATATTAAGATACCACAATACAAACCGCAAAACTTTATGACATTCTAATAGGGGGTAAAACAAATATGGAGCTAGAATATGGGAAGAAGACAACAACCGAATCATACTTTAACGGTAAGATTAAAAGCATCAGAACCGAGTATAGTATCCCTAAACTCATACAAGATAAAGCCCAAGCCTTGAATGAGTCAATGAAAGCTATCGAGTTACTAACATCTAAACAAACCAATAACCTCACTTTAGTTATAGAGTGTGACCCCAAGACTGGCAATTTTAAGATGATCACTAAGAAATATATTGTAATGTTGTAGTTCATGATATAATATGTCTATAAACGCACTTGCCTCATAGCAGATAGTCCGAATAAAGGAAAATCTGCATGGCAATCTACTTAAAACCCGAAGAACTAACCAAGAGCTATGATGAGGCTAGTAGAGTAGCCGAGGAATGGTTTAAGCCATTTATTGAGTACGAACGAATAGCTGGTAACAAACTATCTAAAACACTTGCTAAGAATATGCCAAGAGTTAATGATGGCTCACTTGCTGCATCTTTACTCGAAACTCCAATGAACGTACTGCCATTTATGCAACCAGGTAAGTTCATATCAACCGACAAGACTAAGCCATGGTTAGGCGAACTAGCAAACATTATCTGGAAGACTAAGATCGTCCCTAATGCTAATACTCAAGCAGATTACTTTGACAAAGAACAAATCGCATTATACCGAGCAACTAAGTACGGCGCACAACCACGCTATAACTTCTACGTATCAAACGATAACTACACAGGCTGCGACTGGTCACTACCTTACGTCAAAAACGTCAAGTTAGAACCAGGTAAGTTCTCAGATAAAGACTGTGATTACATCTTTATGGATATTTATTTCACTAAAATGCAACTTGAGCGTATTATCGACCAACAAAAAGAAGAAGTTAAGTTGGCGAAAGAAGAAGGTCGCACACCTGATAACTCTTGGAACATAGATGCACTACAGCAATTAGCAGACTTAGGATTAACCTCAAAAGAGATAGCCGATCAAGGTATCAACGAACGAGACAAGCAAATACATAGCTCTGGTATTAAGACGACAGTATGTTTCAACCGAGGCGTACAAGCTCCATTTTATATGTTCTCTAAACATCTACCAGAGGGTACATTACTCCGTGGTGATAACGATAGTTGGTTAAACCCAGATCCAACAGGTGACTTACCTATTACTATGCAATATTGTTATGAAACGCTTGAAAGCCCATACGGTATAGGGCGAGTAGAACTTGCTGGTCCAACACAGAATGTCTTAGACTATATGACCCAAGCTCATGTTCTAGCCACGCAATTAGGATTACAGCCAGTTATTCAAGCTAAAGGGCCGCTAGAATCAGCTAATATGAACTCAATTGTTCACGCTCCTAACCAGATATGGCAAGCTGGTAACGCAAGCTTTGAGATCATGCAAAACACTAACTCTGTTTATACACAGTTTCCAAGCAACTTCGGTCTATACAAGAGCCAGCTACAGACCCTACAAGGGCGTACAGACGGTTCTGTGAGCGCTACGAGTGGCAACCCATCATTTAGTAAGACGAGTGCCGGAGTAAACCAACAAGTCGAACGCACTAACTCGCAAGATAATTATTTAAGGAACAAAGCTGACAGTGCAAGCGCTAAAATGGCTGAAAAGATGATGAATATCCATATGGCTATGATGCATGGTGCTGATCTACTAGAGATTGCTGAAGATGACCGAGCAAGGCTGATGAGCGCTGGCTACTTTGATGATAATCCAACAACCGAAGATGTACCTAGCATCACTGAAATACCTATAATATATGACGAACTACGCTCAACATTCAAGTTTGAGTACGACCCACGCCCAGAAACAAATGAAGACGAAAAGGCTAGATACCTAGAAGCCTTGGATATTATCACAAGCAATCCAAACGTACTACCGATGGCACAACAAGATGGCTACCAGTTACATATTGGCGAAGTTCTTAAGAAAGTATTTGTTGCTAGTGGAACTGAGGATATAGACAAGATTATCACCAAGATGGAAGCTGAAACTGCTGCTATCGACCCAATTACAGGTATGCCAATACCACAAGGTATGGGTCAACCACAAATGGGCGAACAAATGCCAATGGAACAACCAATGCCTGAGATCTCACTAGAAGACACTATGGCAATGTACGGTATAGATGAGAACCAAGCTATGGCTGTTATGGAAGCTCGATCACAGGGATTCAAAGAGGCTGAGGTAGCGCAATTCTTACAAGGAGGTAATCAATAATGGATGATTCAAGTTTATACACAGGTATAGATTCTGAACCGAATGGTGTATTTGGTAATGAAGAAGTCGACAAAGATACCGAGAAGATACTACAAGATCAGAAACAATTAGTCGCTGAACTCACTCCTAAGTTGCAAAGTTTAATAGATATGATCGACTCTGAGATCGATCTAGTCATGAGTATTGATCGCTTTACTACAGCCACCATGACGAAAGAGAAAGATATACGAGCAGAGTTACAGGCTGCAGCACTCTACAAAGTTTATCTAGGCGGCTTAAAGACTAAGTTCGTATTAGCACTAAACGAGACCCACAAGAAATGAAAGATATAGATCAAGACGATATAGCCGAAGTTAAACCAAGCTATGAGTTTGACTTTGATTCCATGCCTATTCTAAACAAGCTTACAAACCTGAAACAAGATGGCAACTATTTAGTAGGTGTTACAGAGGGTGGAACGAAGTTTAGCCAACGCATACCATCAGATAAGATGTTAACCAAGAACGAGAAAGGGGAATGGGCAATAGTACCGTTGAGGAACAGCCTCGGTTAGTCAAGACCTTTAGGTAGACTAACCAAGATTGTGCCTCACACAATCGGATACCCCACGTAAAGGGAGAGCCTCGCCAACTTAAACGGCAGTAATTAAAAGGAGAGAAATTATGGAAGACGAACAGTCAACCGAAGCACCAGCCGAAGATCTAATACTATCAACATTAAGTGGCACAGAAGACACTGAGACATCACAAGATGAAACAGAAGTCGTTGAAACGCAAGATGACGAAAGTGCCGAAGCTGAGACCAAACCAGAGGTAGAGCAACAGGCAGAGGACGATAGCGAAGATCAAGCCATCGACCCTAAAGAAGAAGCTCGTAGACGGTACGAGGAAAGGCAAGCTTATCGTGAGGAACAAAGGTCAAAAATCGCCAAAGAGACTGAAACTTATACAAGTGAAGCTCAAGATGAATATGACCAGAGACTCCGCAACATGGAAGTTCAACGCTATACGGAACTAATTGAAAATACCCAAGATAAATTAGTTGCTGACTTTGAACGAGCCAAAGCAGACCCTAGCCTACAGATGTTTAATCCCGATAGTAAAGAGTTCGACCAAGATATTTATGACTACGCTATGGAAAACTATAACGAAGCAAAAATAACTTACGATTCAAATGGAAGTATGGTTGGGATTAAATCACCATTATATGAACATTTAAACAGGACAGCAGGATTATACCAAAAAGCGATAAAGTCCGGCCAAATCCAACAGGTTAAAGCAGGTAGACAAATGAGGTCAAACTCTGACATCAAGCCAGCCGCCAACCCAAAGAACGTGGAAAAAGACGTGATCGCAGACATTCTGAAGTCTGACTAAGAAAAGGAATTAACACAATGGCACAGAATTATAGTGCATCACATTTAAAAATTGTTGACGAACGAGTTTATCTTAGCTCGTTGACGATGGACGCATTTAAGAACGATATTCGTTTAGAGTTTAACGGCAAAAACAGCGTTACTATCTACAACGTAAACACAGTAGCAGAAGTTGACTATAACCGAGGTGAAATAAATGGTAGCCGATTTGGTCAACTAACAGAAGTTGGTACAGGCACACAGACCATGGTTCTTTCACAAGATAAAGCTTTTAACGCAGCTATCGACCGTGGTAACTACGAAGACAGCATGATGGTCACAGAAGCAGCTTCATTTGTTAAACGCCAAGTTCGTGAAGTATCAGTACCAGCAACCGACGTATATAATCTAGGTATTTTGACTAGCTATGCTATCACAAACACTCAAGGTATAATCGGTGGTACAGCAGTTGCTTACAATACGATTTACTCATTGATTCTTGCCCAGCAAGCCGCTTTAAGTGAATTGAAGTACCCAGAAGATGGCCGTACGCTATGGATTACGCCAACAAACTATAATCTGTTGAAACGTGACCCAGAGTTCATGAAGGCTTGTGACGAAACAGTCAAAGACCTCAAAAAAGGTGTTATGGGTGAAGTTGATGGATTGACTATCAAGAAAGTTCCAGCTTCAATGCTAGTAACCAATTTCGAGTTCATGATTACCTGTAAGGGGGTCGCAGTAGCAATTAACAAGTTCAACATGGTTCGTACACTAGACAACGATAGTAATATCGATGGTTGGTTAGTACAGGGTCGCCGATATCACGACTGCTTTATCTTAGGACAAAAAGCAACAGGTATCAGGGTGTACACCAAAGCTTAATAATTAAAGGAGAACAACATGCAAGAGACAAACGGTGACGGTAAAAGATTTAACCCTAGCGGTTGGTACAAGCAAAAAGAAACAGGTGCAGAAATGTTATTGGAGAATACTACTCCTGAATATGGCTCGCCTATGATTGATGCTTTTGTCAAAGGCGGATGGGTACTAATTGATAAGCCAACGCAAGTACCTATTGCATCTCCCGAAATAGCCGAAGATGTATATACTGAAACTGTTACCAAATCTGGTGCAACTCAGTATAGACTCAACGGTAAGCTAATAAGTAAAGAACAATTTAATAGTAAATAACTAAGTCGCTCTAGTGATCCTAGAGGATTAGAAAAGGAATTAACACAATGGCAAACCAAACAGCAATAACAAAGTATCTATCAGATGGTCGCCCAACTCTACGAATTGATACTAGCAAAACACTAGCTATAACTGACTGTGGTGTCGTACAAGACATCATCGCTGACGGTATTACAATTACTCTACCAGCAACAGTTGTAGGCTATAGCTACACAATTCGAAATGCTGGTAAACCAAAGACTAGCGGCCCAGCAGGTTCAGGCGACGATGGTTCAATCGCAGTAACGATTGCACCAAACGCATCAGACTTAATCGCTGGTGGTACTTGGACAGCAGCAAACAACAAATCTATCGTAAATACTAAAGCAACAGCTAAGGTCGGTGACGAACTTCAAATTGTTGCTGACGGGGCAGACGGTTGGATGGTTGTCAAACAAGTTGGTATCTGGGCAAAAACTGCTTAGTACCTAAATAGGCAATAGCCTGTCGATAATAGTGTAGTTATTAAATTAACCAGAACACTACGACAGGCGAAAGCCACCTTAATAAATTAACCGTTCACTACCTATTCAGACGTTTAAATCCTGCATAGATGATGAACAGATAAAGGAATAATATGACTCAATTCACTCGTGGACAATTAAACGATATACACGCTGGCGTAGCTCCAGCAGGCGCTCACAAAACAGTAACATTTGATGGTGGCATTACATCGGGTAAACTATCAACTAAAGCAGCCGCAACTACAACATTGACTGGCACGAATAACGATATGGTGTTCACAGCTGATACAGCAGGTACAGCAGGTAATTTAATATCTATCGAATACAAAGATACAACATTCCCATTGGGTAATGGAGCAGCTAAAGTACACCTAGAGGGTAAAGCAATAATTGTTGACTTAAAAACAAGTGCAGGTGTAAAAGCAAGTACAGTTCTAACTACCAACAACACTAACGTATCAGATGGTAAAGTAGTAGTCGTCAACGATATTACTTACCGATTCAAGAACACTCTAGCACAAATTGGAGACGTTAAAATTGGTGCAAGTGCCGATGCAACATTGTTAAGTTTGGCTAAAACAATCAACGGTACAGGTGCAGCAGGAACAGATATGTTTGCAGGTACTCCAGCACATACATCAGTAAGCTCCAGCGCAGCAGTAGCATCGCATACGATTACATTGACTGCATTGGCAATCGGAACAGCTGGCAACTTATACCCAAGCACAACCGATGAAACTACACTATCGTTTACATCAACAGTATTTGCTGGTGGTGAAGATGTAAACCAAATCTTATCATTAGCAAGCGAAGTTAAAACTGCCATTGAAGCTAATACCGCAGCCGCTGCATTAGTAGATATTGCAAACTCTGGTGCTGACGATGGCTCTGGTGTCGTTACGGTTCTTGCTCAAACCTACCTAACTGGTGGTTCGGACGGCAAAGTGCCGCTATTTACAGTAACAGGTGAAATACTGTGTTCACTTCGTGGATATTGTGCAACTGACCTAGCAGGTACAAGCGCAACGTTAGTACACGGCGTAACTGGTACTACTAATATGTTAATACCTATATTGACCTGTACTGATATTGACAAGAATAAAGGTATAGACAAATCTGCAAGCGTAGTAGCTCGTGGTACTGCATTAGACAAGACTCCAGTATGGCGTGTTGCTGATGAGAGTATTTTTGCTACAACTGCAACTGCAGCTACAACCGCAGGTAAGATACACTATATCCTTGATTTCATTGATATATCAGCAGATGGCAACTCAACAGTAATAGCAGCGTAATAGGAGATAATATGGATAAAAGAGCTGACCTAAGAAAAAGTTTCGTAGACAAAGACAATCACGATGAGTCTATTAAAATACAGTCCGAACAGTCAGCTCAATTATCTTCTATTGAGGACACGGTAGCTAATGGTATCGGTGCAATACTCAACAAAGATGACAACATCGGTAAACTAGCTAGTGCTATTGATAAACTATCTATGGCTAAGGGTGAGAAAGGTAAAATAGGTCCAAAGGGTCGAGACGGAAAGACGCCAGTAAAAGGTGTTGACTACTATACGGATGATGAAATAGATAAGATTGCCGATGATATATTTAGCCGTGTACGAGAGCCACAAGATGGTAAAGACGGCTACACCCCAATCAAAGGTGTAGATTATTATACCGATCAAGAAATTAAATCAATGATTGAGTATATAGTAAAAGTCATCCCTAAACCTGTAGACGGTTCGGACGGTAGAGATGCTAAATCACCAGTCATTGATTACAAGAAGTCATTGATTACAAGAAAATAATCACCGAAGTAATTAAGAAGATACCAAAACCAAAAGACGGTAAAGACGGTAAACCAGGCAAGAATGGCAGTGGCGTAACTGGTGTTATGGGGCTTATAGCTGGTTCTGGTATAACTATAGACGATACAAATAGATATTATCCAATAATTACATCAACAGGTGGCGGTGGAACTGGCGTAGTAGAAACAGTAGTAGCTGGAACTGGAATATCTGTTGATAATACTGATCCTACTAACCCAATAGTAACAAACTCAGCACCAGACCAGACGGTAAGTATTACGGCTGGGACTAACATTGATTCAGTGAGTGGAACTTATCCTAATTTTACTGTAAATGCTTCAACCCAATATACGGATGAAATGGCTCAAGACGCTGTTGGTGGAATGGTTGACTCAACTCTGACCTACACCGACGGGACACCAGAACTTAAAGTTACCAATCCAGTCACACCAGCCGCCACTGGTTTCACAATCACAGCAGGTACAACCCCCAAAACCCTAACAGTCACCGATACATCAGCTATCAATCAAGACGTAAGGACTACGGCTAGTCCGACGTTTGCAGGGCTGACAGCAAGCGGTGGATTGGGTACTTTTGGTACAACTGCGGTATCAGGCGATATACGCTCAATGTCAGGCGACGGAACGTCAAACTATTTGTCTATCAAGAGTGAGGGTGAAGGAACCAACAAATCAGGTCTGTTTAGAGCTGGGGAAAACTACTTTGTTTATTACGATACGAGTAATGGCGACACAGTTGTAGATGCGGTGCATAGTGGTGGTGCTATTAAATTTAATATCAATCAGGCTAATAAAATACTTATAGATACTAGTGGCAATTTAGCCCCTGCTACCGACTCAACCTACACCAATGGCACCTCCTCCCTCTACTGGTCTAATACCTACACAGACAGACTCTACCTCAACTCTACTGCTTATCTAGATGGAACAACTGCTGGAACAATAAACGTAGCAGGGATTATAAGTTTTTCTAATATGCCAGCAGCCATAGCCCCAAATGTAGCGAATAAGAACTTCAGGATTGGTTATTCGAGTGATTCTGGTGCTGGATTTGAGATGTACGACAATACC
>Ga0172381_10003931_pt1 | contig 15541 bp, 16 predicted proteins | sample Leawel6488metaG_FD_119754 | JGI IMG/M metagenome (GOLD analysis project Ga0172381, IMG submission 119754) | Leachate microbial communities from a municipal landfill in Southern Ontario, Canada - Leachate well 64-88 metaG | ecosystem: Engineered > Solid waste > Landfill > Unclassified | place...
AGCTACTCAAGAGCAAATTGTTTTGGCTGGTGCATTTCTCTTCGGGAATTGAACAATTCCTTATTCAAATCTTACGATTTGAAGGTTCAGAAATGACTTTGCATTTCTGACTCATTCAGATTTTACAATCTGAAGACTGGTGCATTTCTCTGTGGGAATTGAAAAGGTTAGACTTAAAAATAGGAACTTCTTAAATAACCTATGGAAAAAAAAGAGAATGAAAAAATAGATGCTGTTCTTGGCAAAAGAGATATTCCTGAAGTTGAAAAAAAAGAGTTACTTAAACAGTCTGAAATTAGTTTAATGCTTGATACCTATGATGATATTTTTTCTGATTTTGATCCTAGGCCTTATTCTGAAAGAGCTTTGTCAGATGACTTTTTGATAGAAGCAAAAAAAGCCAGCCGTGATAAAACTACTGGGATTGAACTGAAATTTTTAATTCCTAAGACTGAAAGAAATCTTATTAATGAAATTTTAATAAAAAGAAGGCTTAGAGAGCATTTTAAGAAACATGTTTCTTCTTTATTAGCTGAAAGAGGGAAAATAAGAAGGCAGGGGTTGTTATTTTGTTTCATAGGCACTATACTTATGTTAACTGCTTCATTCTTATTTTTTAAGTCTCTAGAAAAAAGTTTTATCACTAGTTTTTTGATTACTCTGCTTGAGCCTGCAAGCTGGTTTCTTTTTTGGGAAGGATTGAATCAGGCGATATTTGAATCAAGAAAAAGCAGTTCTGATCTGGATTTTTATAGAAAAATGAGTAAATGTGACATCAACTTTTATGCTTATTAGGCTTTCTGAAGTAAATTCAAAAAACAAGAAAACTTGAATATTCTTTGTTAAAATTCTAGAGAAATAAATTTATTAATCAATTAGCGTGTTCTTATGCTATGGTAAATGGCAAGAATGTCATAACTCAAGAAGGTGTTAAGGAAGTTATTAAAAAAGCAAATCTTAGTACAGAAAATAAAAAAGAAATTATGAAAGATATTGAGGACCGTGCACAAAAAGAGAGGACTATGAAACTTTCAATAAAAGAAGGAAGTTTTTCTTCTGTGATGTCTGGATTTGGAGATTCTTATATTTCGCCTTATGCTTTAAGCTTAAATGCAAGTGCTTCTCAAGTTTCTTTTTTATCTTCATTTTCGGGACTACTTTCTCCAATAGCACAAATTTTTGGCTCTAAACTGATGGAAAAATATCCAAGAAAAAAATTAGTCGTTTTTTCTGTTTTTTTCCACGCTTTAATGTGGATTCCAATAGCTTTGCTCAGTTTATTGATGTGGAAAGGGTTACTTGTTAATTCTCTTCCAATTATATTAATTATTTTTTATTCTATTTATGGAATATTTGGTGCTTTAGCAAGTCCTGCATGGTTTTCTTTGCTAGGGGATGTTGTTCCGGAATCGATAAGGGGAAGATATTTTTCAAAGAGAAATAGAATCTGCAATAGCATTGCTTTAATTTGTACTTTAGGGGCGTCCTTTATTTTGGATTTAGCTAAAACCCGAGGGTTTATATTATTTGCATTTTCTACTTTATTTTTAATCGCTTCTATAACTAGATTTATTTCCTGCTATTTTTTCACTAAACATTATGATCCTGAATTTAAACTTGAGAAGGGATATTATTTTAGTTTTTGGCAATTTATTAAGAAGGCCCCATTCAATAATTTTGGAAAATTTACAATCTATATTGGGCTGATGAATTTTGCAGTTAATGTTGCAGGACCATTATTTACTGTTTATATGCTACGAGACTTAAAATTTTCTTATCTTACGTTTACTGTTGTGAATATCTCTGCTACTCTTGTTACTCTTCTACTTTTACCTTTATGCGGAAGAATTTCTGATAAATATGGAAACAGGCAATTATTAAAACTAGGAACAATTATTGTACCGATATTACCTGCACTTTGGATTTTTTCCAAGGAACCGCTTTATTTAATTCTTGTACCTCAGCTTCTTTCAGGAGTAGGCTGGGCAGCATTTAATTTTGCTACCTCTAATTTTATTTATGATACGGTTACACCTCAAAGACGGGGAATATGTGTAGCTTATTATAATCTGGTCGGAGGAATTGGAACCTTTTTGGGATGTGCTGTTGGAGGAATTTTAGTTCAGTATTTGAATATTAGTTTTATGAATGTAATATTATTTATCTTCTTAATCTCAACAGTATTAAGATTCATTGTAGCTTTAGTTATGATGCCTTTAATTAAAGAAGTAAGACCTGTATCTAATTTTGATACTCATCTTATTTTTAGAAGTCTTAATATGACTCGTGGAATTTTTGATGGCCTTGGAACAATTAGAAAAAAGTTTTCCCATCATAAATAATCAAAATAAGTTTAGTGGGACTAAACTTTGAAAATTAAATTTCTTTCATTACTTCTTTGACATATTTTCTTGCAAGTCTTAGTGGTTCTGGAAATTTATGGGGGTCTTTTATTAAAGACTGGGTAATTTCTTTAGAGGTTTTAATTGAGATAAGATTTCCAGGTGAGACAAAAAGAGGCTTACTTCCTTTTTTAGACTGAACTATTTTTCCAGTAATAGTTTCATTTAGGAATATATCTTCTCCTCGAATTTCACCAATAACCAGTTCATCAGTTACACCTATTGAAGGAATTCCCGTGGATATTGAAAAATGGGAGGCAATATCTAATTTTCTGGGATGAAGAATGCCTGGGCCTTTTAAGAAGACTAATTCTGGTTTTTCTTCTAAAAGATTGAATGCAGAGATTATTGCGGGCAGTTCTCTATATGCACGAAATCCTTGAATATAAGGAAATCTAGCTTTTTCTGAGAAATATTTTTGATCCAGAATTTCCCCATCTCGATTTATTACAATCACTGCAGCAATGATATTATTGTTGAGAAAGATTGTATCTACTCCACAGATCTTTTCAACTTCTTCAAAGTTTATGCTATCCTTTAATTTCAAGGTTTTTGAAAGCTTTAATTGCTCTTCTTCTAATTTTTTCAAATTAACATTGAACTTTTTTGCTATTTCTTCGATTGCCTCTTCTTTCATAATCTTTTTAAATCTCTTTGTTTTATAAAAGTTTAGCTAGATTTGAATAAAAATGTTTAAAAATAAATGTAATAAATGTGGAAGCAAGTTTGATAAGGAGTTTAGCTTTTGCCCTTTTTGTGGATATAATATTAAAAAAGAAAGTGATGAAAAGAATTATGGTTTATTGGGATTAGATGATGAAGTTAATGAATCAACTAATCTTAGAATGCCTTTTGGTTTTGATAAAATCCTTGGTTCACTAATGAAGGAATTAGATGTTCAGTTGGGTAAATTAGAAAGTATGGAAGAGAATAAGGTGGATTCTGTTGAGAAGAAGGAGAAGCCTGTGAAGAAGATACCAATAAAGTCTAATGGAATAAGCATTAGCATTTCTACTGCAACAGGAAAGCAACCAGAAATAAGAATAAGTGGGTTTGGACCTGAATTTGAAAAAATGCAAGAGCCTGAGAAAAAACAACCTAAAATAGAAATCACTGAGGAACAAGCTAAAAAATTTGCAACTTTGCCGAGAAAGGAAGCAGAATCAAAAATGAAAAGATTTGCAAATAAATTGACTTATGAAATCGATATTCCTGGAGTTACAAATTTAAATGATATTATAATAAACCAGCTTGAAAGCAGTATTGAAATCAAGGCTTTGTCAGAAAAGAATATCTATTTTAAGCTTCTTCCAGTAAATATGCCTATAGTGGGGTATAAGCTAAAGGAAGGAAAATTATTCTTAGATTTGCAGGCTTAAACATAAATAAGCTTTGTTCGAAGTCCTAATGACTTCAAACAAGAGAAGTGCTTTTAGCACTTAGTTATCTGTTTACAGGAAATCCTTTCTAGATTTCCTGTCCCTCCAAAATTTACATTTTGAAGGTTTATTGAAGTAAATTCAGAAAAAGCCCCTCTTTTTCTGACTCATTCAACTTTTACAAGTTGAAGATTCAAGAAAAAACAGGAAATATTAAACTGAAGCAAATACTTTGGGCAGAGTTAATAAATAAAAATCTTTAAATACGTTCTTTTCACTTATTTTTATATGTTTATGAGCCCATTGCCCAATAAGGGAAGTGCCCCTTATCAGCCCTCAGTAATTGAGGATATTCGCTATGGGCTCTAAAATAAATACGAGCCCATTGCCCAATAAGGGAAAAACTCCCTTATCAACCCTCTCTATCGAGGATATTCGCTATGGGCTCTAAAGAAATGAGTGAGCCCATAGCTCAGCCCGGTTAGAGCACTGCTCTGATAATTCCGTAAGGATATTAGAACGGCAGGGGTCCGAGGTTCAAATCCTCGTGGGCTCATATATTGAGGATTTTCACCTTACAACTTTCCCAAGTTGCAAGTCCAGAAATGGTTTCACATTTCTGGCTCATTCAGATTTTACAATCTGAAGTCAAACAATTAGATTTAAAAACCTCCTTTTATAGAAATAAACATGGTAAAATCAGCGTACGAATATATTAAAGAGAATCTTGACAAAAGTCTAAAAGAAAGACTAATTATCTGGAGAAGAGAGGGTTCTATTGTAAAATTAGAAAAACCTACAGATATAGCAAGAGCAAGAATTTTAGGATACAAAGACAAGAAAGGAATTGTTGTTTTCAGAGTAAGAGTAGTTAGAGGTGGACATAAGAGAACTAGACCAAAAAAAGGAAGAAAGATCAAAAATTTAACAATCAGAAAAAATCTTAAGATGAATTATCAGTGGATTGCTGAAACTAGGGTTGAAAGAAGATACAGCAATTTGGAAGTTCTTAATTCTTATAAAGTTGGCAAAGATGGAATGCATTATTTCTATGAAGTTATAATGGTTGACCCTCAAAGAGCTGAAATCAAAAATGATCATAACTATAGCTGGATAGCAAATAAAGAGAATAAAGGAAGATCTTTCAGAGGATTAACTTCTGCTGCTAAGAAATCTAGGGGATTAAGATATAAGAGTCCTGAACTTAAAGTAAGGCCAAGTTTGACTGCTAGAGGAAATAGAGGAAAGTAAATCTCTAAAATTTCTAAATCTGACTTTTGTAACTCAGTTAATTTTAAAAATAGTTATTCTTTGCTTTATCTATGAAGAAAAGAAGAGGGAGATTATTATTAATTATAACTTTAGTATTTTTGTTAATATTTTTATTCTTTAAAATTAATCTTACTGGAAATGCTGTTTATGAGTCTCCTGTAGGATTAAGCAGTGAAAACTGCAACTCAGCTACTGTTAATCAAATATGGGATTCTATATTTAGTGAGAGTTCAAGTGGGGTTATAATCAATATTAGCACTGAGAGTTATTGCTCTTTTGAGTCATACAAGCTTGTTGGCAATAGTCTTTTTTATTTAGATGGTTTGAATCAATCCAGCTCTAATGAAAATGTTTTTTTAATAAGGGCTTATATTGGAAATCTAACTTCTGATGGCCTTGCAAATGTAAGTGCAAGAGGAGCATATCAGGTTATTTATGCTTCTAATCCTGGACCTTATTTATTGCAGAGGAATTTTACTTTAACAGAATTAAATAATACTTATCTAAAATTGTTTAAAACTAATGTTGGTTCATGGCAACAACTCTCCGGGGATTTGGGGCCACTTTATTCATTTTCTGAAGTTCAGGTTTTAACAAATGAGACCCGTGCTTCTCAAGTGGTTGGATCTCTAAATTACAGCTTTATTAATTTTGTTAGCGATAATAGGATTCAGAAGGCTATTTGCACTTCTAACTGGACTTTAAGAAATGAATCTTGCCAGACAAATGAAAAGAGAAACTTTTATTATCATGATTCTAATAATTGTGGGAATCAAACAGGAATTCCTTCGGGAAATTATACTTCTGGATGTGATTTTAATGATGATGGTTTTATAGGAAACTTTAGTGGGATTGTAACTACGAATATTAATCTAAATATTTCCGTTGTTAATCTTACTGTTAATGATGATCTTAGGCATGTCTGGTTGAATAACTCAAATAATACTTTTGTTGAATTTGACTGGAATTTTACCACTCCTTTGAATATTGAAAATTTAACTTTGAAAAAGGAATCTGGAGGAAGCTATGGGTATAGTATTGTAAATGGCTTGGATGTTACAAAAACAATTTATGTGGATATATTAAATTCCAGCAATGCTGTCTGCATTAAAGATGCAACTGTAAGTTCTATAGATCAACTTTCTACTAATTGCAATGCTACAAGTGAATTTCAATTATCTTGTCCGGGGACATCTTCAAGTATAAGCTGCAGTATTGAAAATGGGAGATTTAAAATTAGCGGACTTGCACATTCTGCTGTGAAAGAATTTTGGGGTTTACAAAATAGTATAGGTGGATGTTTACAAAGCTGGAATTGCAGTGAATGGAGCCTTTGTGAAAATAATCTTCAAAATAGGACTTGCTCAGACCTAAATTTTTGTGGTAATCTCAGTGGAAAACCTATTGAAAGCCAGAGTTGTTTAGCTAGCGAAACCTTGGCTATTTGTACTCCAAATTGGAATTGCACTTCTTGGAAACCTGAAAATTGCACTAAGGGAAATCAAACAAGAACATGCACTGACCTAAATAATTGCAATCTTCTTGAAGGAAAACCTGAAGAAATAATGGCTTGTAATCTTGAAAAGCCTAAGTCTAATTATTTATTAATGATTATTATAATTGTAATCTTAGTCCTGGCAGTTTTAGTTGCAATTGTTTATTTCATGTTTTTTAGGAAAGAAAACAAAGAAATTCCTCCTTTAGACACTTTAAATAAGCAGAACCCTTTTGGCGGGAGCACTATTTCTAAATAACTTTTTTAAAAAGATTTATTAAACAGTTTTCTTATTAATATTCGTTAAAATGTTATACTCTGAATTAGCTGAAATTTATAATGAATTAGAAAAGCATAATAAAAGACTTGAGAAAACAGAGATTCTTGCAAATTTTTTGGAAAAACTTAAGAAAGAAAAAAATAAGGAAATAATTTATTTATTGCAGGGAAGAGTCTTTCCAGATTATGATGAACGAGAATTAGGAATAAGCGAGCAACTTTTGATTAAAGCTCTAAATAAGGCTGTAGGAATTTCTTCTGAGGAGATAGTTCAAAAATGGAAAACTGAAGGAGACTTAGGGAAAGTTGCAGAATTATTGATAGGCAAAAAAACGCAGTCGACTTTATTCACTAAGAAATTGACTGTTGATAAGGTCTTTGATAATTTAAGGAAATTAACAGAGTTCACTGGACAGGGGACTGTTGATAAAAAAGTTTCAATAATTGCAGAACTGCTTACTTCTGCTTCTCCTATAGAAGCAAAGTATATTATCAGAACAGTACTACAGGATTTAAGAACAGGAACTGGAACAGGTGTTTTAAGAGATGCTATAATCTCAAACTGTTTTTCTAAGGATAAAGAATCTGTAATTAAAGTACAAGAGGCATATGATAAGAGTGCTGATTTTGCAGTTGTTTTTGAAGAAGCATGCAAAGGCATTGAATTTTTAGACAAGATTTCTTTATCTCCAAATAAGCCTGTTAAAGTAATGTTATTTCCTAAGGTTACTAGTTTTGCTGAAGCTTTTGAAGTTGTGGGAAAGCCTGCTGCATGTGAATTTAAGTATGATGGATTTAGAATGTTGATTGAGAAAGATGATGCAGGAGAAGTAAGAATATTTACCCGAAGACTTGATAATGTTACAAAACAGTTTCCTGAAGTTAAAAGGTATGTGAAAGAATTTGTGAATGCTAAAAATTTTATAATTGATTCTGAAGCTGTTGGTTATGATAGAAAGACTAAGAAGTATATGCCTTTTCAGCAAATCTCTCAAAGAATAAAAAGAAAATATGATATTGAGCAACTTGAAACAGAACTTCCAGTTGAAATTAATGTTTTTGATATTTTATACTATAATGGGAAGTCTTTGATCAATGAGCCTTTTAGCAGGAGAAGAGAATTGATTGAAGAAATTATAACTGAGAAAAAATGGCAGTTTGTTCTCGCTAATCAAATAATTACTGATAGTGAATCTGAAATGAAAGAGTTTTATGAAACTGCATTAAAAGAAGGAGAAGAAGGAATAATGATAAAGAAACTTGATGCTCCTTACAAGCCCGGAGCAAGAGTGGGGTATGGTGTAAAATTGAAGCCCTCATCGAATGAACTAGATCTTGTTATTGTTAAAGCAGAAGCTGGAACTGGGAAAAGAGGAGGGTGGTTGACTAGTTTTACGGTTGCTTGCCAAGATGATGGGAACTTGCTAGAAATAGGAAAAGTTTCTACAGGACTTAAGGAGAAAATAGAAGAGGGAGTTAGTTTTGAAGAGATAACTAATTTATTGAAACCTTTAATTGAAAAAGAAGAGGGCAGAGAGGTTAGTGTTAAACCTAAAATTGTTATTACTGTTGTTTATCAAGAGATACAAAAAAGTCCTAGCTATTCTTCGGGTTATGCTTTAAGGTTTCCAAGATTCACTGCATTAAGAATTGATAAAAGTGTTAAAGAAATTGCTACATTGAAGGAAATTGAGAAAGACTATAGAAAGTTTCTTAAATAAACTTTCTATCTATTGTATGATGGGATATGGGGTAACAAAGAATTGCTACTTTGTTTAACTCTCTATTTTCGTTCCAGCAATATTATAAGGACTTTTAGTCCTCCAGAGATTTTTAACTAACCCTAAGCTTTAGAAAAGAACTTAAATTTATTCAGGGATCAGTTTAATTTTATTTTGTTTAAGAACAGCTTATTGTTGTATCACAACAATATAAATGAACCCATACATCCCAACCACTATCTGCCCAATCTTGGGTTACTCCTTTGACTACTTTATTTCCTGGGCAGCTGCAAGTTCCTCCTTCCATATTTAGGTTATCTGTAGATGAAGAACTATCTGCCTTTGTCCAATAGCAACCTACTCCGTCCCAGACACAATTATTGTAACCAACAGTGCAACTAGAAATTATTGTAGGCTTCCCAGTTACTCCGGACCAAGGAACACTTCCCGCTGAATCAGCTTTTCCAATAAATTTTGGAGAAGTAACCGAGCTTCCAGTAATTATTGTTCCTCCACTTCCAGAACAGTCTCCTTGAGAATTTCCAACGCACATACTACCATAAGCATAAACTGTCTGACCCCCAATTTTCGTTCCAGCAATAGTATATTGTCCTGCAAGATTGTCGTTCCCCCCAGAAATACTTGCTTGAACTTTTCCGTCTGCAATACTAACACCACTAATAGAGCTACCTGAGTCAACAATTAATCCTCCAGAGATTTTTGTGCCACCATCTACTAATAGTTTATAAGTAGTGTCTGCTGCAGAACCTATTCTAACATTACTTGTGCTATAAACTGTACCAACACCAGTTTTCCCCCAATAATTATTTACTACTGGCCAACTTGTTCGGCAATCTGAACCGATACAAATACTATTTCCAGTAATGCTAGTTCCTGTAACAGATCCACTAGCTAAGATATTTCCTGAAACAGTTAATTTTTCAGCAGGACTATTTGTTCCAATTCCTACATTTCCACTGTCTTGGAATGTTACTAATTTTGTTCCATCTTTTTTTGTAATGTGCAATTTCCAGCCTGAGCCATCACCAAATTTAATTAATGCTGCGTCTGGAGTGCTAGTAGCAGGATCAATTATTATTCTATCGTTCATATTTAGTCCGCTAGAGAAATCTATTTGACTAGCAGGATGATTTGGCTGGTTAGCATTTAATCCTATTACTCTTCCTATTAAATTAATAGGGGTAAATATTTCTAAACTTAATATAATTAAAATTGCTGAAAGAAAGATTACTGTACTCCTCTTTTTATTCATATATTTACTTATTAATTAAGGTTTATAAATTCTTCCTTAGAAAAGATTTTAAACCTCTTTTTTCTAGAAAATTTATCATTTCCTTAAAAGTATTTTATATGATTAAACAGTATAACTAAAGTCCGATTCGGTATTGCCATCACTTTTGTAGCAATCAATTTCTAGAGAACAACAATAGAACTTGAAATTTCCAGATGAATCTTGATCCATAGTCTGTATGAAGTAACCATTTGCACAACTTGATGACCACCCACCTGCTTTTAGATTCAACCATTCACTTTCATAACATCCAGTATATTTTACTTTACAAGATTGAACATAAGTATTTACTGGGCCAGGTATTCCTTGAGGTCCTGTTGCCCCAGTAGCTCCGGTGTCTCCTTTTGGTCCTGTAGCTCCTGTAGCTCCTGTTGCACCTGTGTCCCCTTTTGGTCCTTGAGGTCCTACTGGACCGGCTGGCCAACTATTATAACAAACTCCGCTGATACATAATGAATTTGCATTTATTCCACCATTAACATCTAGTGTATAGGCTGGTGTTGTTCTTCCAATTCCAACATTTCCATTATCTTGGAATGTTACTAATTTTGTTCCATCTTTTTTTGTAAACTGTAGTTTCCAGCCTGTGCCATCACCAAATTTAATTAATGCTGCGTCTGGAGTGCTAGTAGCAGGATCAATTATTATTCTGTCATTTAGATTTAGTCCGCTAGAGAAATCTATTTGACTAGCAGGATGATTTGGCTGGTTAGCATTTAGACCAATTACTCTTCCTATTAAATTAATTGGAGTAAATATCTCTAAACTTAATATAATTAATACTGCTGAAAGAAATATTATTGCACCCCTCTTTTTATCCATAGATTTAATTATTAAGTTAAGTTTATAAATTTATAGAATAATCTCCTTAATAGGAATATTGTGTTTTGCGATTCTCTCTTAGAAAAGACTTTAAACCTCTTTTTTCTAGAAAATTTATGTTAACTGAAAAACAAATTCAAGAAATAAGAGAACATTTGAAGAAAGCACAGAATCCTCTGTTCTTTTTTGATAATGATGCAGATGGTTTATGCAGTTTTTTATTGTTGTCTAGATATATTGAACGGGGAAAGGGCGTTGCTATAAAGTCTTTTCCTTATTTAGACCAAAATTATAATAGAAAACTTCATGAGCTTAATCCGGATTATATTTTTGTTTTAGATAAACCTTTAATCTCTGACAGCTTCTTTGAAGAAGCGAGAACTTTGGGAATACCTTTTGTATGGATTGATCATCATGATTTAGATATTAAAGTTCCTGAAGATGTTTTTTATTATAATCCTGCTAAGAATAAAGAGAAAAGCACTGAACCTGTAACTTATTGGGCATACCAAATCAGTGAGAAAAAAGAAGATTTATGGTTAGGAATTATAGGATGCATTGGTGATAACTATTTTCCTGATTTTACTGATAAATTTATTGAGAAATATCCAGATTTATGGAAACAGAATGTAAAAACTGCATTTGATGCATTATATGGAACAGAAATTGGCAAGGTTGCACGAATTATTGGATTTGCTTTGAAAGATAGTACAAGTAATGTTGTTAAGATGTTAAAATTTTTATTAAAAGCTTCTAGTCCAAGAGAAGTGCTTGAAGAAGAGAGCAAGAACAGTTTACTTTTTAGGTTTAATCAGATTGACAAGAAATACCAGAAGCTTTTGGAAAAGGCAGAGAGTTCTTCAAATGAAGGGAAATTGCTTTATTTTCAGTATGGGGGGGATTTAAGTTTAAGTGCAGATATTTCAAATGAGCTATATTATAGACATCCAGATAAGATTATTGTTGTAGCTTATCTTACCGGAGCAAAGGCTAATCTTTCTTTAAGGGGAGAACATGTAAGGGATCTTACAATAAAGTCTATTCAGGGATTTGAAAATGCTACTGGTGGCGGTCATGAAAATGCTACTGGGGCAAAAGTAATGATTGAAGATTTGCCAGCTTTCAAATTAAAACTTGAAAAACTAATAAAAGAAAGATAATAAGGTTTAAATATATAAAAAATTATACAAATGTATTAAAATTAATGCAATTGTATAAAAAAATGAACAGCAAAGAGAAATTTTTAGCTTTGATTTTCAAGAATCCTACCAGAAAGTTTCATATTAGGGAATTTGCAAGGGAATCTAAATTAAATCCTAATACTGTCCTTAGTTTAATAAATACATTTCAATCTGAAGGAATTATAGTCCTTGAAAAAAAGAGGCATATCACTGAATTTTCTGCTAATCTTGACAGCCAGCAGTATTTTACAAAAAAAAGAATTTTTAATCTTTCTCAGCTATATGATTCGGGATTAGTTGATTTTCTTGAGAAGAACTATTCTCCTGAAACAATATGTGTAATGGGAAGCTATAGCCGAGGAGAAGATATTGAAAGAAGTGATATTGATTTAGTATTAATCGGTAAGAATCAAAAAGAATTTAACCTGTCAAAATTTGAGAAATTTCTTTCAAGGAAAATTCACTTGATTTTAACTGATTATAAAAATATGTCTAAAGAGTTTTATAATAATTTAATAAACGGAGTTGTACTTTCTGGATATTTGGAGGTTAAATGAAGCCTTTTGAATTTTTTTTAGAAAATATAGATGTAAGAAAAGTCCAGAAAAATGTTCCTTTAGCAAGGTCTTTAATCAAAGATATGTATGGGAGAATTAAGGCTTCTTTAGCTTTGCCGATTGGTTTTTCTAAAATGGCTTTTGAAAACTTTTATGATGCTCTAAGAGATTTTTGCGATTCTTTACTGGCTAAGGATGGATTTAAGTCTTATTCTCATGAAGCTTCAATTGCTTATCTTTTAAAATATAATTTTTCTTTTGCAGAAATTAGCAAGCTTGATAAATTCAGGGAAATGAGAAATGGCTCTAAGTATTATGGCCGGGAAATATCCGATGAAGATGTTAATGAAATTAAAAATTACTATAATTCTATAAAAGATAAGATTAATAAATTGATAAAAGAGTTTGATTTTGATTAAAAATGACAGAAGCAATGATTGGACTTGAAATACATGGGTACTTAAATACAAATGAAAAACTTTTTTGTAACTGCAAGGCTGAAAGGCATGCTTCTAAAAAAGGAATAGCCGCAAATAGTAATATTTGTCCAATTTGTACTGGGCAGCCGGGGAGTAAACCTATGCTTCCAAATTCTGAAGCAATAAAAAAAATTATTCAGATTTCTTTAATGCTTGGATGCAGGATTAATACCACTGAAAAACTTCCGGGGCTGGTATGGCAAAGAAAGCATTATAGCTGGCCTGACTTACCTAAAGGTTATCAAAATACTATTTCTGGACCTTATAGTAATGAGGTTGGAATAAAGGGAGAATTTGAAGGAATCAAAATAAGGGAATGCCATCTTGAGGAAGATCCTGCACAGTGGAACCCGGAAACTGGAAATATTGATTATAATCGTTCTGGATTACCTTTAATTGAAATGGTAACTGATCCTGATTTTAAAAATAGTGAAGAGGTAATTGTGTGGCTAAAGGAATTAGTCTTGACTTTATCTTATATTAAAGCTTTGGATAAAAATGCAGGAATTAAAGCAGATGTTAATGTTTCTATTAATGGCGGTGAGAGAGTAGAGATAAAGAATATTACAAGCCTTGAAAGTATAAAGAAAGCTATTGACTATGAAATTTACAGACAGGAAGAAGAGGGAGCAATACTTGAAACAAGAAGGTTTGATGAAGAAAGCGGTAAGACTATTTTAATGAGAAAGAAAGAACAGGCTGAAGACTATAGATTTATTCCAGATCCTGATTTGCCTATTTTAAAACTAAGTGAAAAAGAAGTTGATGAACTAAAGAAAAAATTACCCGAGACTCCTAAAGAAAAATTAGAAAATTTAATCAAGAAGCATAAAATTGACAAGAAGAATGCAGAGATTTTGCATAAGAATTTTGAACTTGTTGAGTTCTTTGAAGAGGTAGCTGAGAAGATCAGCCCTGAATTTGCTTTGTCATGGGTTAATATTGAATTATTAAGAGTACTTAATTGGAATAAGAAAACTTTAGAAGAAGTAGACATAAGGCCAGAACATTTTATTGAGCTATTGACTTTAGTTAAAACTGGAAAACTTACTGAACTTAAGGCAAAGCAAATATTAAATGAATTTGTTCCACATTCATTTTCACCGCAATCTAAGCTTAAAGAAAACAGCAAGATTGAAGATGAAAAAGAAATAGAGGCAATATGCAGGAAAGTTTTAGAGAAAAATGCCAAAAGCGCTGAAGATTATAAGCATGGAAAGAAAGAAGCATTTAATTTCTTGATGGGTGAAGTAATGAAAGAAAGCCAGAGGCGTGCTGACTTTTTAATCGCAAGAAAAGTTATGGAAAAAATATTGAGTTAAATTTTAAGAAGTAAGGTTCATTAAATCATACAACTGAAAACTATAATTTTAAGGCTTCTTCAGGTTTGATAATTTTTATTCCTTGAAACTCTTTTAAATTTAGAAGATGCTGGTCATAAGAAAGAATATACTCTGCCTTGCTTTCCAGAGCACATTCAATTATTTTATTGTCATCTGGATCTTCTTTAACAATCTCAACTTTTTCGTTAGGAGTAACTAAAATTACAAATTGAAAAACTTTTTCAAGTATATTTTGAGTATCTTCTCCATTGTACAAGAAATCTCTTTTTAGGACTTCTGCAAACTCCTCTAATATTTCTTTTGTTGTAAATATTTCAGCATTGTTTAAAATTAAATTTTCTAATAATTTATGGCTAACACTATAGTCCCATTGTGTTGCAGATATCAAAAAATTAGTATCTACTACAATTTTCATTTTTCTTTGTTTCTTCTTCTGTGGATTAAATCGGGCACATCCTTCTCTTTAATTCCAAGCCTTTCAGCTTTTTTTGCTCCTTCTTTGGCTATTTTTCTAAGTTCGCAGATTAGTTCTTCTTTTGAAGGAAGAGAGACTTTCTTTAAAACTATACTATCTTTTCCACTGACTACTGCGAAAATAGTTCCCTCTGAAGCACATAGTTCAGCTCTTATTTCTTGTGGAATTACTATCTGCCCTTTTGAAGACATTTTTACCATTTCAACTGCCATCTTGTTTTTCTCCTGTTTATTATCTTCTTATTGTAAGAAATTCTTACTTATAAATCTTTTCATAACTCATAAGATAGATAAAAAATTTAAATATTGTATTATATAACTGTATATAATATGGTTAACCAACTAATCCACAGCCCTACACTTGAAAGTATTCTTATGGTTGAAAGTACTATTCAGAAGTATAGTCAAGAATGCGGGAAATATCAACTTTGGAAAAAACTGCCTAAGAAAATGATGTATCAAACTTTTTTAGTAATTCTTAACTACTTAGAGTCTTCTGGAAAAATTTTGATAAATAATGATGGCTGCATAATCTGGATTTATAATCCCAAAAGAATAAGAAAACTTATTTCTGAAAACCTTATTTAATAATAAAATTTATTCAAAATAAAGAAATTATCAAAAATAATTTCAGTCTCCGCGAAAATCTGCTGATTTTCGGGTCCTTGAAAATCTCTAGATTTTCCAGATTTCAAATCTTTCTAATCCAGATTTGAAAATAAGGTTTTTAAAGGTGGTTGTTCTACATATTCTGAAAAAGATGGTGTATAAGAAGTATGTATACAAAAAGGGGAAAAAACTAGGCCCCTATTATTATGAAAGTTA
>Ga0172381_10003932_pt1 | contig 15538 bp, 10 predicted proteins | sample Leawel6488metaG_FD_119754 | JGI IMG/M metagenome (GOLD analysis project Ga0172381, IMG submission 119754) | Leachate microbial communities from a municipal landfill in Southern Ontario, Canada - Leachate well 64-88 metaG | ecosystem: Engineered > Solid waste > Landfill > Unclassified | place...
CCATTACCAGAGTGGGGATGTACCGAAGCAGACAATACGAATTTAGATTATCGAGCGATCAAGATTTAGTCCTAGTGGGCGCAACGGAAGAAATTGAGATTATGCAGAATTGAAAGATTTACTTTCCCGACCCCCAAAACTTCAAACCAATGGAACATACGACCCGATGGAACTGGATAGATGGTTTCAGAACATCTATCTCTTGCTAGGACGGGTGACAAGACAGATTGAAACGCTTGCCGATGATGCGACCCCTTCTGTCAACGGGGGACGTTTGTTCTTATCCGGCGGAACGACCACCATTACCGACTTTGATGATGGTGTTACCGGACAAATCATTACGCTTATAGCAGAACACGCAATCACCATTACGGACGGAACGAATATCTTTTTAAACGGTTCAGCGAATTTCACCATGAACGCAACGGACACTTTAACGCTTATCTGCAAGGCTGACAACAAGTGGTACGAGATAAGCAGATCGGACAATACATGATGCAATACAACACCGTTTCATTATGCCCTAAATGCTACATGGATATTCCAGCCAAAATATACCGTGAAGAACACGGCGTATGGATGTTGAAGAAATGTCCGATACACGGAGAGTTTAGCGGATTAGTGGAACGTGACCCTCTATGGTTTGACTTCTGTAAAAAGGAAAACGCCGAAAATATTTACGATGGGTTGTTAATTGACGTAACGTCACGATGCAACTTGAAGTGTAAATACTGCTTTCACGCAGTGGGGAAAGACAACTACACCCCTGATATTATTTATGAGGCAATCAACAACAAGGACTATGCCCCGTTTATCTTAACAGGCGGTGAACCGACATTACATCCAGCCCTGCCGGAGATTGTCACTGAAATATCCAAACACGGTGAAACACTTATTCTCACTAATGGCGTTAAACTGCATGACGAGGGCTATCTTGATAAATTACTAATGGCAGGTCTTTTACATGGCAACACCGCTTGTATCGGGCTTTCGTTTCACAAGGAATCAATGGGTAAAGACTTCCTCCTCCTTGATTTGTTGCGAAAAAGAAACCTGATCTTAGGAACTTCCTTCTATGTTGTGGATGACGTTAAAAAGATTGATACGGCGTTAAATATCTATCGGGATAATCAGGACGTGATTCGTGAAATGAAAATCAAAGCGGCTTCTAATTTGTGGATGGAAAATCAGGCCATCAATAAAATATATGTATCCGATATGCTGAAACATCTTAGCGTCATCGGGCATACAGATGTTGTGCGTGGCGCAAACAATAAAATTTCTTACGCTAATGTCATCCACGAAGGGCTGAATGTAAAGCTGGTTAGTTGGTATGACAAATGGAACGTGGACTTAATAGACATTAACTGCCCCCCTTATTACAGGGCAAAAGACGGTAAACTGTATAACGCCGCCACTGCATTTCTTAAAAATAACAAACCAACTCAGGAGGGTGCCGATGATTAGAGATGCCCTACCAGAAGATACTTTGGAAATAGCAAAACTCGCAAAGCAATTTGAGAATGAAAGCAAGTTTGTGAAAGTTGATGTTTATTACACGGCGAAGCAATACGCAGATTATATCAGAGATGGCAAGGCCAAGTTATTTGTTTACGAGGAAGACGGAAAGATTATCGGCAGTTTTGGATTCATGTTGGGCAAAGATCAACATTGCGGGGCTTTAACGGCTTATGAGGCGTTTTGGTATGTTCATCCTGATAAGCGAGGTTGCGGCATTAAGCTGTTGTTACACGCCGAGAAGTGGGCGAGTGAAAATGTTGAGAGAATGTTGATTATACACATGGTTGATTCGCAGCCCGAAGCGTTGAAAAAAATATACGAAAGACGAGGTTTTGTTCTTGTTGAACAATCGTTCTTAAAGGAGTTTTGATATGAGCGTTATATCGGGAATCATGGGAGCAGATGCAACCAAGGATGCTGCAAAAAAATCAGCAGATGCACAAAAGGCGGCAACCGATGAATCGAAACGCCAGTTTGATATTCAAGTACAAAAGTTTGAACCATTTTATCAAACAGGGGTGAACGCACTTGGCGACTATCAGAAGATGCTTCAAGGCGGTTACGATATGCAAGAATCCCCTGCCGCACAGTATCAACTCACACAAGGCACAAAAGCCATGAACAGGGCGTTGGCCTCACGAGGGCTTTCCAGTTCAGGCCATGCCGTCAATAGGCTGACTGAATTAAACTCATCTATTGCCGCTACGGATTGGAATAATCAATACAACCGCCTCTTGGATTCCATTAAAATCGGCACAGGTGCGGCTTCTTCTGCTGGTCAGGCGGGGCAAGTATACACCAATCAAATGCAGAACTCCGCTAATGCCTTGGGCAATATCTATACGAATCAGGCGGAAAACATGAACAGCATTTACCAACAGCAAGCGAATAGCGGGTTAAATATGGCGGCACTGGGAACTAAGAATAATTGGTGGCAAAGTAGTCAAAGTAGTCAAAGTAGCGGTTCGCCTGGTTATCAAGGTGGTGGTGGTGACTATGGAAGTCTTGCTGGCCTTTCTAGCGCAAGTGATTTTTCAATGATGAGTTACTAAGGAGATATAATATGCCAAGATACAGCAATGACGGATGGGCAAATCTTCTAGCCGCTGTGGATTACAGGAACGCTGAACCGGAGCGTCAGGCCAATCAGCAAATACGCATGATGCAATTACAGGCGTTGAAGGATGCACATCAGAAGCGAACCGCATTAGAAGCGTATCGTACTGGCTTAGATGCTCCCGTTACGCCCGAAATAACTCAAACCGTTCCTGATACAGTCGCATCGGCCCAAACCGATCCCAACGCCTTATATCAAGAGCAACCGACTAAGGAAGTCACCGTTCCCCCTGTCTATCTGAACGAAGTCCAGAAACTTGAAAAGATGGAACGCTACATGGCGATGCAGGGGAACTACAAGGAAGCTAAAGAACTGAACGAATACATCAAACAGACGAAAGAAATGGGGCAACATAACCCTATCGTGTGGCAAGCATGGGAAGAATCTGGTGGTAGTGAAGATAAAGTAAAACAAATTCTCATGGCTCATGGTGCGACACAAGATCAGGTTGACGACATAGATTTCAGCATGGCTCCGATGGGTGCTTTAGGAAGCAAACGTGCCGGAATGTATATGACGAGAGAAGGCAAGACGATTCATAATGCGCCGAAACCAGAAGACACCAATAAAAACAAAACCACAGTTCAACTTATCATAGGTTCGCTGAGAGAAAAACTAGGCAGAGAACCAACTGATACAGAAGTCAGAGAGGAAATGCGTAAGCAAGAAAAGGAAGACACGAAAGATAAGCGTGTGCCGAAAAATGTTTATGGCGATACGCAAGAAAGATACCAAGCAAAAATTGATGCGTTTGAAAAGGCAATCGGCAGAAAGGCAACGGCAGGGGAGTTAAAAGCACTGTTTGTCAACGATAGATTTGGATTGCTTGAGGACGATGAAACGCCCACGGAAACACCTACGCCTACCCCCGCTCCTACCAAAAAACCAGTTACCCCTGCCCCCAAAGCGGGAACGGTAAAAACATACCAAGGCGTGAAGTATAGATTTAAGGGTGGAACAAATACAAGAGCAAATTGGGTAGTCATTAATGGCAAATGAAGTAGCCCCTTGGGAAGAAGCAAACAATCTTGAACCTTTTGATGTGGTCGTCCCTAAAGGCGTTGAACCTACGGCTATGGCTAAAGATATTCAAACGGGCAAGATTCCTATTAAACAACCATCCACGGAAGAAACTCCTTGGGTAGGGGAATCTGCGCCTTGGGAAGAAGATAAACTTGAAGTGTCAACAGCTGGTCTTGGAATACTCCCCTCTATGCCTGCAAAACGCCCTGATGTTATCCCTCAACCTAAAGAGCAATTAAAGGTTCACGGCATGGTTGATGCCTTGCCGAAAGAAATTTCTGTGGAAGTTAAAAAAGAAGCAATCCAAAAGCAAAGGGAAAAGAAATACGGTGTCGTGAAATCCGCACCCGCTTTCACCCTTTCTAATGCCATTGAAAACATCCCACAAAACATGGAAGACATTGTTGCTGAAACTGGTTCGCTTATCATGAACATAGGCCGATTGGCTAAGAACGCTCTTGTTGACCATGACGAATTAAACAAACAGTTAGAACCTGCCGTAAAATTAACAGGTGCAGTTATTAAAGATTGGCAGTCAATGTTTAAAGGTGAAACACCAAAAGAGATTGATAAACTCCCTATAGGGCAAGCACTTAATCAGCAGTTTGAAAAGATTGAACGTCAAGGGGTATGGACAACACTAGGTCAGTTTGCAGAGAAACGTCCCATTGATGCTTTGTTAATCGGCCAGGCGGCGAAGACTGCTGTTAGTGGTGGTGTCCGTGTTACAGCGAAGGGGTTCAGTAAGGTTGTGCCTAAAGGAACCGCAATAGGAGACAAGATTGATAATTTTTTAAGCACAGAAAGAACGCCCGTTGTTTTTGAAATGCCCGTTGAAGTAGATGGTGTGCCAAAAACCGCAAAGACAATCGAGTTTCCACGAGAATACTCAACCGACCCGCTGACAAAATACATTTATGAAAAGTCCTTTGACAAAGTTCTTGAAACATTCCCCAAAGCAAAGACAGCCCTTGCAGACCACAAGGCTAACCAACTGATTGACAAAATCAGAAGGACATATGAACAGGGAAATTTCATTGAACGACAAAAACTCATTGATGAGTCAATGGGAATGATTAACACGCTTTCCAAAGAAGAACAGGCAATTATTGTCCCGTATCTTGAAGGCCGTGCATCTCTTATCGGTGACACATCGGAACAGTTCCAGAAATTTGAGACATGGTATCGTGAACTTTCTGGGAAGATAGCGGGTGAACTTTCTGAGGCTGGTAAACTTGCACCTGAACAAATCAGTGCAAGGTTATATCAGCCAATCGAAAAAGCAACGGGCATGACGGTTGACGACATCGTTGCAGAGTTTGGCGACTTCACTCCCGCCTATGTCCATCACACATTCCCCGAAACATTCGGTCAGAAGATGGGCGACTTCTTTGCTGACACGACAGGAAAAAGATACACGCCAAGTTTCCTTAAACGGTCACAAGGTGTTGCCGGATATACAGAAGACTTAAAAGAGATACTACCTAAGTGGACGGCTCAATATGTCAAGTTCAAAAATACGGAGGCGTTCATCAATGACCTTACAGGAAAGTTCGGTATCCCCGTCAATATCAAGAAGGTTAAGCAAGCGGCAGGGGGAATACAGGTAGGCGACAAGGTATATAATGGTTATAAGATTGTTGCCCCCGATGGATTCTTGAACTTCTACCGTGGCAACGTGGACTTCTATAAAGAGGTTTCCAAACGCCTTGAGTCAATGGATTTTGATGAGTCCGTTGCCGATGCAATTCTAACTTCCTTTGAAGGTCAGGGCAAGCAGTATATGGGTGTTTCCAAAAACCGCAGAGTGTTCCTTGTCCCAGATAACGTGGCTAAGAGGCTTGAAAGCTATGCCACGCCCCTGTTCGGTTCACAGAAAGTGCAGACGGTTGCTAAATTAGCCTACGACAAGCCTACACAGTTTTGGAAAGATATGACACTTGCCGCCGCACCACGATGGATTAAGAACAACGTGCTTGGTGATGTTTTCTTTAACACGATGGAGGGTGTCGGCCCATTGAGTTACGGAAGATCATTTACTTCTAAATACCGTGACATTATCCCCGATGAATTAATCCGTGCATCCTTTGCCAATACAATGAAATACAATCCTAAACTAGGGACAGCGGCACAGAATACCATTGGCAGATTAGCACAGATTATCGGTGAGACGATTCCAGTTAAGGTTGCATCAAAGGCTAAAGACATTGGCTACGGTTTAAACACGATGTTTGAAACTCCCTTTGTCCGTGGGCTTTATGTGAAGTTGGCAAGAGAACAAGCGGTCAGGTTGTTAAACGCCCAAAAGATAAAAGTAACAGAAGAAAGTATTATGGCGAAGTTGGGAGAGTTTAAAAACAACCCTGCTTTAAGAGAACCGCTGATTAATAAGATTAAATCCACACTCCCAGTGTTCGATTTAACAGGGAACCTTGAACGCAAGTATCTGAAACGGCTTATGCCCTTCTACAATTGGTATAAGTTTATGGCGGTTTACGCCACAAAACTTCCCGTCAATCACCCATTCAAAACAGTAGGGTTAAGGGGATTGGGTGCATTATCAGAGCAACAACGTGAACAGGCTTTCGTTGAGATGTTCCCCTATATGAAACGGGAGATAGAAGAAAATGGTGTTCCTGACCGATTTGATAATATGTGGCCTATTAAGATGGCAGAAGACGGAAAGGCTTTATTCTTTAACACAAGGGGCATGAACGTCTTTACTACCGTTGAGGATATACTCAGGGGTGATGTTTTAAATATGCTTTCCCCATTGATTAAACTTCCCATTGAAAGAGCATCAGGAAGGGAAACATTTACGAACAGGGAATACAAAACAGGGGATGCTGGTGTTGATTATCAAGGTAAAGAAAAGCAAGTGCCACCATTGGGTGAGCATATCCTTAACCAGTTCCAACAATACAAACTATTAAAACAGTCCCTAGTCCCTGCACAACAATACGATTCAGGAACATTGATGAACCCTGAACCTATCCTTGATAAGATTACAGGTGAATACAAATACCCTATTGAGAGTGTGGAAAAGTGGTTTAACTACCTTGGCATTGACACAAGGACAACGGATGTTCGTAAGGTTTTTGATTCTTACAAACAGCAGAAGGCGGCGGCTATTGGAGAAACCTTCAATAAGCAACAGTCAAAAGCCGACACCGCACTAACCCTTAATGACATTAAGGGGATACTCCACGACCTAAAAAGCGATAAGGTTAGGTGGAATCAAATCATAAAAGATATTCAAGCCAACGAAAAGCAGAAGGGCGTTGAACAAAAGAAACTGTCTTCAAAATTGAAGAATAAGGAGACACCATGACAGTATCCGGTTCAGTAGATTTTAATCCAGCAAGAGACACGATCATCAAACGTGCTTTAAGGATGGTCGGCGGGTATTCGGCAGAAGGCGACCCCACGGCGGCGCAGATAACCGATGCCAACACCGTTTTAGACATCATGCTCAAGGAATGGATACAGGACAAGTTTCTGTTCTTGAGGCAACAGGCTACATTATTTCTTAATGAAGGTCAGACGGTCTATACTTTAGGGAATACTTCACAGACCGGATTCAGCCATTGCGCTACGTCCTACGTCCAGACCAATGTTAAAACCGCTTCTTTGGCGGCGGCGGGTTCGGTTGTCTTGGATTCCATAACAGGCATGACCAATGCAGGGTTCATCGGGATAGAAGACGATGACGGGGATATAGAATGGTTTTACGGGACATTCGCCACTTCTACCGCAACCCTGTTTAGTGACGTCGCTTGCAGTTCAGCAGACACCATGACAGCGGCGGCGGCAGTCGGGAACGTGGCCTATTATCATTCAGTAGCCTCACAGATTCAACGTCCTACCGAACTATTTTCAGTATCAAGAAAGGCTTACGATTCCACGGCGGCAGACGGGACGGACACGCCCATACAAATTGTCAGCAGAAGTGACTATCTGTCCTATTCAGCAAAGACATCCACGGGCAAGATTGTATCCGTCTATTACGATCCACAAATGGACGCCGGCAAACTCTATGTGTGGCCTACTGCTGATTCCAGTCAGGATAAATTAGTCTTGGATATTAGCCGTCCCATGTCGGACATGGATTCATCCACAGATACGTTTGACTTCCCCATCGAGTCGATTAACGCCATTACCTACAACCTAGCTTTGGAGCTTGAACCGGAATACCCGTTGTCAGGCAATGCGTATCAGAAATTGAGAGATCAGGCGATGAGGAAGAAAGACAAATTGATAGCATCTAACAGGGATATGTCTTCTACGATTATAACTTTTGAGAGGGACTAATGAGCGCACCAGCTTATTCGATTATTCAGTTTCTTTTAAGTCAGGTTAGGACGGACACGGATGCCCTCATCGGGGGAAGTGTTTACTTCTATTCTCCGGGGACGACCTCAACGTCAGGTATTTATATTTACCTCGACAAAGACGGACTTTCTCTTGCCAACAACCCCTACACCCTAGACGGTGATGCTACGGCGCAATTATACGCCGCAGGGTCTTACCGAATAGTCATCAAAGATGTAAACGGTGTTACGCAGTTTGACAGGGATAATCTGTATTTCTCGTCTGGCCCGGATTATGTCACGCAATTAGCCATTGGTAATTACGCTACTTTAGCCGCCGCCGTTACCGCAATCGGTTCATCTTCGGCAAGGCTTCTGATTAACGAGGCTATTACGATTGCCGCTGACTTATCGGTTCCCGCAAATATTATCCTTGAAAGAATCGAACCCGGCTCTATCACGGTAAACCCCGGCGTTACGTTGACTATTGTGGCTACACCGCTTTCAGATGCCTCACAGTGGTTCTTGGGATCAGGAACGGTTTCAGTGACCGGCTATCCACGAGAAAGGGCATGGTGGGGTGAAGCGGAAAGAATTGATGCGGGAGGATTTTACATCAAAGCGGCTAATGTGTTGGCCTCTCCTTACACCGTCCAGAATTTATCCTTTACCGCTACGGTTGGAAGCAAAGCCCTCACAGTCGCACTCAAAGGCATAGACGGCAACGCGCCATCATCCACTAATCCCATACATATCGCTTTCCGGTCAGCCACGGCTACGAGTTCTGTGTTTGTTTTAAGGACTGTCACTGCCGCAACTTCCGTTGTTTTATCGAGTGGTTCTAGTTTGGGTTTAACAGGTGGACAAACAAGTAAAATTTATGTTTGGGCGATTGACTATGCAGGAACTGTAGAACTTGCGTTATCAAGGCAAGTTAAGTGGTCTGCTACGGAATTGGTTTCAACGACTACCGAAGGTGGTGCTGGCGGTGCTGATTCTGTAACAACGCTCTATTCAACAACAGCAAGAACAAATGTAGCGTGTCGGTTACTTGGGAACATAACTATTGCTTCCGGTGGGGTTGCCGGTGAATGGGACAACGCACCTACTGTAATAGTCGTTACGCCTGATAGTAATTCAAGGGGTTCATGGACACAACAATACGCCGATGATTCCGGTGAAATACAAGACGTAGCTTTAGGGGCGCAATATTATACTTTGGTCAGCAATGGGGCTACTTCCGCCCCCACCTTTCAACAGATTGCCACAGGAGGAATTACAGACCTCAACGTGACAGAGGCTAAACTTGGGGCTTCTGCCGTTACGCAAGCAAAGTTAAAAATAACAACGGCGGAGGATAGTCAAACTATTGATACCGCCCACAGCAACAGCAAAACCCTCACCGATTACATCGTCCCGACAGGCGGTCAGTATATGTTGGGTAAAGCGTTTAAATATTCAGCGATAGGCTGGGGCGCCGGTAGTGTTGAAGTAGAAGCAATCGATGCAGCCCATAATTCAGATGGGCTAAGCACTTCATATGGATATTCCCTCAAACATTATTCCAGCGTTACCGAGTTCGCCGGTGCTGATTGGACGGTCACATCCTATGTCCGATGGGACTACATCAATTCATCCGGTGAGCTAAAGTGGTTATTTGCACGGCGGGATAAGACGACAAAGAAAATATTAAAGATGAATCTTGCAGATAACCATCCATGCTTTGCCACAAGTGGCGACCCTGAGAAAACTCCTCATCCTTGGCCTGGGTACAATCCAATAACAGAAGAAATAATTGTTTGCATAGTAACGGATGAACAATGGGAAGAAATATCAGAAGTAGCGGATAAGTACGGAGATTCAAGACTATCGGCACTTGTGGCTTTATATGAGATTGACGAAGATACAAAAACAGAGTGGCCTACAAAGGAGATTACAATAGGTTTACCGAAAAGAGTGGATGTTGGGGGAGAGATGATACCGATCAGAAATGCGCCGATAGGCACAATAGTAACGCCTGTAAAGGCGGCAATTCCTCGTCCTAGTGGAATACTTATAAAGAAATTAATCAGAAGATATGTCGAGGAGGTCAAGGGATGAAACAAGTTCTAATTATGGCTTTATGTTTTGTGTTGTTTATTGCGACTGATGCTGTGGCGCAATACAAATACAGGACTACCAGCAATGTCCCCGTTGTTGTCGACTGTGACGTTGCCGCTTATTATGGCCTTGGTAAAATGTGTAAGAATAGTTTGACGAAGAAGGTCTATATTGGCACTGGTACGGCGATTGAGGAAATTTCAGGCTCAGGCTCAGGCGACATGACCAAAGCCACTTATGACACCGACTCGAATGATGTTGTGGATAATGCGACTGCGGCACTTAGTCTCTTGAAAGGTACTTATACCAATACTTACCTTTGCAAATACACCACAGCAGGCACCCTTTTAGATTGTAATGTTGACCCTGCCGGATTCCAGACTGCCGATGGTGATTTGACTGCCCTTGCCGAACTGACCTCTGCCGCTAATGCGATTCCTTACTTTACAGGTTCAGGAACAGCCGGAGTCATCTCATCCAACGCTGGTATCGTGACATTCTTAGGCACGGCTCTTGGTGCTGCTGATTCCTTGGTAGGTGTCAATTCTGCTGGTACGGCATTAGAGTATAAGACAAGTCTGAGCATATCTTCATTGAACCTCACCTCCGCAACCAGTTCGATTCCTTGGGTTGTATCAGCTACAACTCCTGCTACTTTTGCCACAAATGGCATGGCTTACTACGAAAGTGATGTTTATAAACTCTTTATCCGAGATCAAACGAACACTAGAAACCTTGCCTTTATTCCCGAAGGGATAGCCACTGGAGGCCTTATCTTTGGTGATGATAGTCCTGACGCTGCCGGAGAGATTGGGTATGACGGGGAACTGAAATACTATGATGCTGTTGGTTCTAAGACAGTTGCAACGGTGAAAGTCGAGAAACTTGCCGTCTTTAATATAGACGGAACGGCTGCGGATGGAACAGTTGTTGACTCTTATATCCCTGTGGCTAGTACAATAACTGGTTGGGTTATTACTACAAACGGTGCGGCTTGTTCTGCTGTTGTGGATATATGGGGACAGGCATATGCAGACTTTCCCGCAGAAGTAGGTCAGACGATTATCCAGAGCGAGAAACCGACATTATCCACTGCGCAGATGGGCAAGGATACGTCCATTTCAGGCACTTGGACAGAAGCCGTCGCTGCGGATACGATTCTTAGGGCAAACCTTGATTCCAGTGATTGTGCCGGATTGATTACAGTAACATTAATCGGCACGAAGTAGGGGGTTTTATGAAGAAAATACTTTCATTTTTAATACTGACTGTTTTGATGGCGAGTCCGACTTTGAGTTATGCGGCCAGTTACTACGGATGCGCCACGGCAGCTATAAACGCTGATAGCACATTCTGTACGACTGCCACAGGGTCGTGTACTGGAGATACTCCCGTAACAGCGGCAACAGCTTTGGCTGGAACGCATACTTTATTTGCCAACGGTTGCACAATAACCATTCCTAGTACGGCAGACCTGACAGTCACCGCCGCTAAATTATCCAATAAAGACGATGGCGGGGCGATGGTTGACGGTGGTGGTTTTACAGTCGCTACAAATGCTTCTTATGTCGTAGTAGTTCAGGCAGATATTGAAACTGGCGGCACTACAGGGGCGGCACTAACCATCACAGGTTCAGCGGCGGGCAATGCAAGAGTCACAATTGGTTCATCAGGGACTCCGGTTACGATTACTGGTGGGTCTTCCTCCGAAATGTTTGGAGTTTTTGATACACATACTGTTGGCCAAACAGTGGCCTATGCGAATGTTAATGGTGGGACAAATATTAATGCTTGTGGATACGAACAATCTAGAGGAAGCGGTACTTTCGTTGGTTACGGAACTGCGACAGCGGTAGTAGCTGACGGTTATAAAGTGATTGGTGCTGGCACGGGAACGTGGAATGGAGATTGTGTCGGGTCGGCTACTTCAAGGGCTACATTCGGTTGTAATGGTTATGGAGCCGCTATTACAGTTACGGGAAGTATTATAGCCGCTGACGGAAGCACAGGAGCAGCAGGAAAGATTATATGGGAGCCTTCTAGCGCAGATAAATACATTAAGATGGACGGGGGAGGCACGGAAGTTTTTGCGTCACAAGCCCCAGCAAAGGATAAAGTGCTAAGTGATACATCAGTGGTCGTTTCAACAACCGGAGCTTATGAAGCAGGGACAGCAACAACAGGGGGAGGATTAAGTGCTTATGCGTTTTAAATTATTCTTAATACTTTTATTACTGTTGATTCCGTCTTTGACTTGGGGAGCGTGTACCTATACTGCAAACGGTGACGGTTCTGGAACGCTATCCAACTGTTCCATTGACGCTAACTCTGATTACTGCCTGCAAGTAGGATCAGCGGCGTGTGTGATAGGCAACCCGAGTTATGACATGTATGTTCCATATAGCTCAACCAATTCGAGGGATGTTTTTCTACGGTACAAAGCTAACATCCCACAAAATGCAACTATCAGTTCCGCCTATCTCACCTTTACGCCTAAGACTACCAGCACCGCTGCGGGTGCAGTGAGCATAGACCTTCTGGAAGAAGATAATTGCGCTGTGTTTATAACGACTGACAATACATCATCAAGAGTTAGTACCAATGCACCATCGGCAGTATCATGGTCACATGGAACAAATGACTGGGTTGCTGACGTAACAGAAAATTCTCCTGATATTAAAACATTGGTTCAGGCATGGATTGACAGGGCTTCTTATGTCTATGATTCATACATAGGATTATATGTAGCGACTGTATCGGGATCAAACCACGTTGCAAGACACGGCACTACTTATGGGCCTGTATTGGTGGTGAATTACAATGGTGGCGATCCTGTTCTTAGCGAAGTATATATGGCAGACCCTCATGTGAGAACCAAGCAATACCTTTACATTCAACTTTTCAATACAACTTCAACTCAGAAACTTAAAGTAACTTTAGATGGGACAGATGTTACAGGTTCACCTTTTACCAACATAGCCGGACAATCAGTAGCCGGAGAGCAGAAGGTTCTTGTGGATTATACAAGTCTATCAGCAGGGGAACACACATTAAGAGCAGTCATTTTAAACGCCTCTGATGAAGAATATGCCTCGTCGGTATGGACAAGAACGTGGACAACCTTACACGATGGCGCACCTTATGCGGGTATAAATGAAAACAACTCCTTAGTTGTTAATGGGCAATTGGTTCTTCCAGTATCAGATTTTCTTATGATGCCGAGTCAGTGGTCTAATTTCCCTGACTCCGGCGACACATGGAATAGTTGGTTTAATACGTCCTTATCATTCGGTTCCGGTTCTGGTTATTCAATAGCCAATGCACAATCTTATCTTAATGCAAGCGGAGGAACGTCTTATCGAATTGGCCCCGGCTATTTTGGTGGGTTCGGTTCTACTGACCGCAGATCGTCAATGGTTGATTTTAAAATTAGTGAAACTTTTGAGGGCGCAGGAACTCCCGCTACATCGGGAACGAATTATTCTCAACCAAGCACGGCATTAGGGACAACTGCCTTTGAGTGGACTTCTTCGGGAACGGTTGATTTTGATTACTCTGCTGCGCCGCTTGCTGGTTCGCAGTCTTTACAGATTACTGGTGCGGGTTACGCTCAATTACAACTGAACTCTGTTTATGGTCGTGTCAAACTCAAACTCAGGGTTAAACCGACTACCCGAAGCGGAGTTACTGATTTATTGACTTTTATTGACGATGCTGATGAAGTTGTAGGGAAAGTAAAAATAAACGCCAGCAATAAAATAGAGGTTCACCATTGCTCCGGTGGAACTTGCACAGGTGATGATGTTGGAACGGGAACATACAACTTTGCCGATAATACAGAACATTATTTATGGGTAGAGTTCAAGACGGACGTTATAGGTGCAACTTATAATCAGGGTAGTTTATTTGTTTATGCCGCAGCCACGGGAACACAACCGGCTACCGCAGATGCTAAAATAGATTTTAAGGGTTCCGGCAACGGCAGGGTTAAATACATTCAGCTTGCCGCGTCTGCTGGCAATGTAATGGTCTATGACAATATTCAGGATGATGTTGAGGACTTAACAGAGAACGTCAACGCGGTAAAAGACCCCGTTACTTATCCGAAATTATTGGCTTGGCTTTTTGATGATGAACCTGAAATGGGAACGGCAACTTCATGGAACATATCTCTACCCGATTGGAAGGATTATGTCAGGACACTCGACACTAATCACCCTTTCGCCATAGCATCTTATGGAACAAGTTTCAATGAAATGTCCTCTACATATAGCGGAACATATTACGCTTTAGGTAATAATTACGACCTTTACTTAACCAATAATGTTGGGTGGGGAACTAGGCGTATTTTCGCAGATATAATGTATTACGATCTTTATATCTATGAATATTCCTGGAATAGCGACCCCTTAAACATTAACGGTTCAAAAGCAGGATGGTATCCTAATTGGGAAAACTTTGTTGCTAGTGTGGATAGGTTCATTAACGGAAACTATAATCTTGTTGTCGGCGGTGTGGTAACTGAACCGGATGATTTATCAGATATCCTTTGCTCAAACACAACAACGTATTATAATTTTGCCTGCACTGATAACAACAAAACAATGAATGTTCCTGTTGGTTCTATAAGCGGGACATTTACCGCCAGCACAGCAGCAACCCCTAAATATGTTCGCTTCGGCGGTGACAACAGTAAAGTTGCCGAACTCCTTGATGTTCGATTAAATGAGGGTACGGCGGCAGATAATTACAAGTTCAAAATAGAATACCCTTATCCGCATCCCTCTTACAATTCGCATATTGTTATTCACGAACTTAACAGTACGTTTGACTCAGACACTTTAGCCAATGGTGACGCGATTGTCGAATGTACGTCTATCACCGGTGCTTACGGCTCAGCAACTTGCGCGGCTACGGGAGAAGCGACAGCAACAGTCATTACCGGCAATACCGCTAAAGTCCCGTACCTCGGCGGCACAGTTTCCAAGCGCAGACCTGGTGGGACAGGGTTTAGAATTTGGACTCCAATGCCTACGCCGGATGGCTATAATAGTTATGTGTGGTTATCTCTTATTCACGGCCATAGAGCTATCGGCAACTTCCCCAGACATACAGCTTCCAGTTTCTTACACAAAGCGACTCTATCTCAAATATTAGCTGACACGACAGCCTTAACAAATGTTATTCTTGGGCCGGTTGCAGATACTAAATTCACGGTTCCCTCTGCTAATAAAGGTGGTTGGGCTACCGTTTCCGCCACCGATGAAACAGGAACGGCAAGGGTTGACTACACGGTCAGAACTTACGGGGGAGTTGATTACGTCTTTGCAGGCAGAGTTAAAAAATATTCAGGCGATGCGGCAGAAACCATCAATGTCACTATTCCGATAGTCGGAGTAACAGGTTCAACCACAATCAGCAGATACGGAGAGGCTGGTTCACCCACAGCAGGAACGGGGACAATCAC
>Ga0172381_10003934_pt1 | contig 15536 bp, 14 predicted proteins | sample Leawel6488metaG_FD_119754 | JGI IMG/M metagenome (GOLD analysis project Ga0172381, IMG submission 119754) | Leachate microbial communities from a municipal landfill in Southern Ontario, Canada - Leachate well 64-88 metaG | ecosystem: Engineered > Solid waste > Landfill > Unclassified | place...
AGATCCGGGTGAATTATGAAGAGGAAGACCAGGATTTGAACGTCACCCTGACGGCGAGTCCGGCCGACGGTTGCGCGGCATTAAACGACGTTGACCTTAAAGCCAGCGTTGAAGATGACGCGACCGACGAAAGCTATAAATATTATTTCGATTGTGAAGATGACGGCGACTGGGATAAAACCATTACCAGCGATAACGACAGCTATACCATTAAAGACCTTTGCAACTACGACGAAGCCGGGACCTACACCGCCAAGGTTAAGGTGACCAGCGCTGGACGCAGCGCTACCGATACGGCCACGATCAAGGCCAAGGATTGTAAGGAAAAAGAGGTCGAAAGTGGTAATGTGAGCATCACTAAGATGGTGTCCAATGTTAGCGGTGGATCCGAGTACCAAGGTACAGTTTCGGCCCAACCCGGCCAGAAACTGGCCTACAAGATTATCATTAAGGCGGTTGACGGCGACGCTAAAGACGTGATGTTGCGCGACAACATGCCGCAAAACATCGTCAATATCAGTGATCTGGAAATCGACGGTAAGGCGTATGATGTAAACGAGCTGGAAGGCCAGATGAATATCGGCGATATTTCCGAGGGCGACAGCATCGTGGTCACTTACAATGCCTATGTTGCGGCGGGTGAAGGCACTTTCGGACTGGGCCAAACCTCGCTGACCAATGTGGCGACGGTAACGGTGGACGGCGATTCCGCTTCCAGCCAGGCGACGGTCAATGTTTACCGCCAGGCGGTGCAGGGCGCGACCACGATATCCACCGGGATTGACGGCAATGCCGTCGCGGCCCTGGTTGCCGGATTGGCCGGAATGGCCGTGGTTGCCATATTCATGGCCAAAGACAGGATCAAATTGATGTTTGCCAAACGCAATCGGCTGACCGAATTGCAAAAGAAGGTTGATCACATCAAAAAAAACAACTTGGTCGGGTAAGTGAATTTAGAAGCAAAACCCCGCGCTCGCGGGGTTTTGTGTTTATCGGCAGTCTGGCATTGAATTTTAGCTTTAAAAATGATAAGTTGATTAATGCCGGTTTTGGGCAATTAGCTCAGTGGCAGAGCGTTCCGTTCACATCGGAAAGGCCACAGGTTCAAATCCTGTATTGCCCACATGTTAGTTTAATATTTTTCCATAGGCAACATCGGAAAGTGACCGAGCGCGAGCGAGGAAATCCCGAGGCAAGTATGCCGAGGGAGCCACAGGTTCAAATCCTGTATTGCCCACTTTTAAATTAAAAATTAAAATCATGTCATCCGACCCCAATGTTAAGGTAAAAGTGGTTTTTGCTTGTTTGGATTGGCGTTTGCATCCGCAAATCGAGCAATTTTTTTCGCAAAGTGGCGGTTGCGATATGTGCGTCACCGCCGGCTCGGTCAAGGATCTGATCGATCCGGCCAGCCAGGAACTATTTCTTAAACAGATATCTATCTCTAAAAAGCTTCATAATTGCAATGGGGTGGCGTTGACGATGCACATGGATTGCGGCGCCTACGGAGGTTCCCAGGCGTTCGAGTGCGTCGCTAAAGAAACACAGCTTTGCAAAAGTGAATTAATGAAGGCAAAAGCGATCGTAATGGCACGTTTTCCGGAACTGACCTTGGAAACCTGGATCATCGGCCTGGAACATTTGGAGAATGGCTGGACGATCAAGCCGGAAAAAATAGAATTATAAATTGAATTGCGCGAAGCTATGGACATCCGGGAAATAACCAGGACCTATCTTTATCCGCTGGCGACGATGTGTTCTACGATCATCGGGATCGGAATTTTTGCGTTGCCTTACGTGGCGGTCAAGGTGGGATTGCCGGTGATGTTTTTATACCTGGCGGTTATGACAACGCTAGTAACGATTGTCCATGTGATGTTTGCGGAGCTGGCGCTCAATACGCCCGATTACAAGCGTTTGGCGGGTTTTGCCAAAATTTATTTGGGCCAATGGGGCCGGGATATTGCCATTATCAGCAATATCATCGGGTTTTTCGGTATTATGGTTGGTTTTATGGTCATCGGCGGGCAATTCCTGTTCGAGTTTGTTGGTCCTTTGTTTGGCGGGCCGGAAGTGCTTTATAGCTTCATGTATTTTTTTGCCGGAGTGGCGCTTATTTATTACGGAATAAATTTGGTTTCGCGGGTCGGACTTTGGGGGTTGGCGATCTTTTTTTTAATTTTTGCGGTGCTGGCGATGAAGGGAACGCCCTATTTTCATTCCGTTAACCTGGAGGCGAATATCGGAACGATTAAGGACATTTTTCTTCCTTATGGTGCCGTGCTTTTTTCAATGTGGGCCTCATCTTCGATTCCCGAGGTTGAGGAAATGCTTGGCCGCCGCAATGCCAAGGGCGCGCTTAAGTCAATCATTGTCGCGTCATCGGTGATCGCCTTGGTGACGTATGTCCTTTTTATAATCCTTATTGCCGGCATAACCGGGGCCGGGACGACCGAATCGGCATTTATCGGTTTAAAAAGCGTGTTGGGCGATGGCGCGACCACCCTTTTCTTTTTGTTTGGTTTGGTGACGAGTTTCACCTCATTTATTATCGTGGGATTGTCATTGAAGAGGATCCTGGTCTATGATATGAAAATGGACAAAAATGTCGCGTGGGCGCTGATCGCGATCGTCCCGGTGATATTGTTTTTGTCGGGTTTCCGAAAATTTATCGATATATTTTCTCTCGTTGGCGGTGTGTTGCTGGGGCTGGACGGCGTGCTGATTTTGCTGATGTACCAAAAACTGCGCCCCAAAAAAAAGTGGCTTACCGTTTCTTTAATGCTGGTTTTTGTGGTTGGCATGGTATACGAAATATTTTACTATTTAATAAACAACGGGGCCCTTTAACCGGCGCCGCAATTTGTGATAATTATATATATTTTGTTTTTTGGGGTTTGTTGCGCGGCGATGTATTTTGCCGGAAATTGGGTGGTTGAGGGTCTGTCGCGCATTGCCAAGGTGCTGCGCTGGAAAGAGTTTGTGGTAGCATTCTTTATCATGTCGCTGGCGGCGACCCTGCCGAACCTTTTTTTGGCAATTATGTCGGTTATCGACCACGTGCCTCAGCTGTCGCTGGGAGACGTAATGGGGGGGAATGTGGTGGATATGACGCTGGTAATCGCGCTGGCGGTATTTTTTTCCAAGAAAGGCGTTGACGCCAGCGGCGAAACCGTGCAAACGAGCTTGCTTTACACTTTTGTGGCCGCTATCCTGCCGCTGGTTTTGTTGCTCGACGGCGGGCTGTCGCGGATCGACGGGATTATCCTGTTGATGCTATTTTTTGCCTATTTGCACTGGCTGCTTTCAAAAAAAGAAAGGTTTAAAATGATCTATTCGGGGCATTCAATCAATATCGGCAAAAACTTCCATTTGATCGCCAAGGATGTGGTCAAAGTCGTGGGCGGATCGGTGGTACTTATCGGGGTGGCCCAGTCGATCATTAGCCTGGCCAATTCTTTTTCCGCGGAATTTAACGTTTCGCTGCCTTTGGTGGGTATTTTGATCGTGGGGTTTGGCAACTCATTGCCGGAAATGTATTTTGCGATTGCGGCGGCCAAATCCAACAAGACCAAGATGATCCTGGGGGATGTGATGGGTGCCATCATCCTGCCCGGGACGCTAGTGCTGGGCATGGTGGCGCTATTGTCTCCTTTTGAAGTGGATGGGGCGGCCATGTTTGCTGCGGCGCGCTATTTCCTGCTGATCGCGGCGGTATTGTTTTATATGGCGGTTAAAACCGGCCAAAAAATAACCAAAAAAGAGGGTGTGATGCTCTTGGGCGTCTATATTGCGTTTTTGATTACGGAGATATTCGCGAAGTAGCTTAAAGCGCAAACGAGGCGGATGATTTACGGCATAAAAAAATTTAAAAAAGACAGCACTAAAGCGGTTTTTTAATCTTGACTAATTAATGGGATTATATTATGGTTAGGTAGGTGAATTTTATGGGTATAAGGATTGATTTAAGGTGCAGCAATTGTTTGGCAATCGCCAAGCTCGATGATAATGGTAAAAATGTGGAGTGCGGATCGTGCGGTTGTAAAACCGACCGGCGCACCGCGGAAATGTTGTCCAATTTGGTGACCGCCCTCGGTATCCGGGTACTCAGCGAAAGAATTATTGATTTGGTTGGCATAGCTATTGACGCGGCCGGGCTTTGCACCACATCAAACGGTTTGGGGGAGAATGTCCCCATTAATGGGAAGATGGTTACCGGCGCGGTGCTTACGGTGGATCCATACAAAGTTTTCACCCTGGAAACGATTGAGAAGAACGGAATAAAGGAAGCGGAGGAGATTATCGAGGTACAAAAGATAATAATCTCGCGGAAATTATCTGCGGACGTTACCTTTGCAACTGCGGCAACGATTGTGGCTTATCTTTACGATGTAGGGGAAGCCAAAATGGCGCCGACGTCAGTGCAGATTGTCAAAAACCGGTTCTTTATGCTGGGGCCGGTTCCGGGGCAAGAAAAAATGCAAGCGGTCTATATCCGGAAAGGGATCGACGAAGTAGTTCTTGTTATGGGCGAGGCGCAAATGGATTGCGTTCCGGTAACGCAATCTATCGAAATAATTGAGTTTTCCCATGTTAAAAAGCTTCCATTGCTCGTGATATATTATTCGGGCGATCAGGGGCATTCAAAACTGTTCAAGTATGTCTAAAGATGGCTTTTACTAAAAGCCATTTTTTCTTAACTGCCAAAATACCCCGTCGGCTTGCCGCGGGGGTGAATGCCAGTCCGTAGCGAAGCGTTTAGCGGAGCGGAGGTTAAACAAACTTTTTCGCAGGAATACCGCGACGCCCTGGGCGCGAGGTAGTTTATTTTTTTGCGTCAATAGTTTTAGCTTTCACCTCGTCAATCTTTTTTTTGATGTCGGCGGCTTTGTCGAATTGGAGGTTGCGGCGGGCCAGGTCCAGGCGAGCGTTGAGTTCTTTAAGGTATTCTTTGATAAATTCATCGGCGGGCATCCTTTCTTCTTTTTTGTCGCGCATCGACAGGGTTTCGTTGATGGATTTTAATATTGTCGCCGGCGAAACATTATGTTCTTTGTTGTAGGCCTCCTGGATGATGCGCCGCCGGGTAGTTTCTTCAATGGCGCGTTTCATTGACCGGGTCACCTTATCCGCATACATAATGACTAAACCGTCCTGATGGCGCGCGGCGCGGCCCATGATTTGGACCAGGGAAGTTTCGTCGCGTAAAAAACCTTCCTTGTCGGCATCAAAAATTGCAATTAGCGATACTTCGGGTAAGTCCAATCCTTCCCGGAGCAGATTGATGCCCACCAAAACGTCAAATTCACCCTTGCGCAGGTCGGCCAGAATTTTGGGCCGGGCCAAGGTCTTGATCTCGGAGTGAAGATACTCCGCTTTTATTTTCTTGCCCTTGAAATGGTCGGCCAAAGCTTCGGCGAGGCGCTTGGTAATGGTTAGCGCCAAAACGCGCTGGCCAACCCTTTTCCGCGCTTCGATTTCTTTGATAATATCAGCGATTTGCTTTTCGGTCGGACGGATCTCGATGACCGGATCAAGCAGGAAAGTGGGACGGACAATTTGTTCAACAATCTGCGACGAGATGCCTCTTTCGTAAGTTCCCGGCGTAGCCGAAACAAAAACCACCTGGTTTACTTTTTGCAAGAATTCGTCGTATTTGAGCGGGCGGTTGTCAACCGCCGAGGGGAGGCGGAAACCGTATTCGATCAACGATTTTTTGCGGGCGGCGTCGCCGGCTTGCATCCCGTGAATCTGCGGGATGGTGATATGCGATTCGTCAATCATTGCCAAATAATCCTTGGGAAAGTAATCCAGCAGGGTAAACGGAGCCGAATCGGGTTGCCGGAAATCAAGGTGGCGCGAATAATTTTCGATCCCGTGGCACCAGCCGGTCTCCCGGATTAGCGAAATATCGTATTCGGTGCGGCGGCGAATGCGTTCGGCTTCGATTAGTTTATCTTGCTTTTTAAAATAAGCTGATTGCGCTTCCATTTCCTTTTTGACGTTTCCCAGCGCTTCTTCCACTCGTTCGCCGCCGGCCATCCAGAATTTTGCCGGCCACAGGTCGGTAGATTCCACATTGGCAAAAGTACCAAACGGCGCCTGCGCCTCGGAAATAGTTTTTATCCGGCCCGAGACGATTTCCATGCGAGTAACCACCTCGGCGCCCGCCATCCAGACATCGACAAAATTCATCCGCTTGCGGAAACGTCCGCGCGCCAGTTCGTAATCGTTGCGTTCGTATTGTAAATCCAACAGGCGGCCGAATAATTGATCAAATGTCATTTGGTCGCCCACTTTAAGGATTAGGCGTTCGCGCAAATAAGTTTCGGGCGAGCCCAAATTGTAAATGCAGGAAACCGAGGCGACCACGATGGCGTCGCGGCGGCTTAAAACCGACTGCACCGCTTCATGCCGCAAGCGGTCGATCTCTTCATTTATCTTGGAATCTTTTTCAATGTAGGTATCGGTGGCCGGAATGTATGCCTCGGGCTGGTAATAGTCGTAGTAGGACACGAAATAACAAACTTCGTTTTCCGGGAAAAAGTTTTTAAATTCCTCGTAAAGCTGGGCGGCCAGGGTCTTGTTGGGCGAAATAACCAAGGCGGGCTTGCCGGTTTTTTCGATGGCCTTGGCCATCGTAAACGTTTTTCCGGATCCGGTAACGCCAAGCAGCGTTTGGAACGCAAAACCTTTGTCCAGGCCATAGACAAGTTTTTCTATCGCCTGCGGCTGGTCGCCCCGCGGTTGAAATTTTGATACGAGTTTTAAATCCATAAGTTCAGATTTGCACGCATTAGTGATGTTATCAATATTGACATATTAATAAAAATATGGTATAATTAAAGCGGTGAAATGGATGAGAACGAATGAATTGGTTTTGTTCGCGCTTGTCGCGATGATCGGTTTGGGAATGGGACATACGTGGCATCCGGTCAGTCCGGACCAGTTCCACGTAATGCCCCATGTGGAAGGGCATGCAAAATATGCCCAAGGCGTTTTCAACGCCGACCTCGGGCTTGTGCCTGAGGATATGGCAAGCGGTGAGTTTTGGGCGCAGGACGATGGCTTTGCTTTGCCCTTGGCTTATGGGGTCGAGTTCACAAATTTGACCCTGTATGCCGAGATGGATTATTGGGACGGCAGCAGTAGAAATGTCACTGTTCCCGCGGGCAAGAGCTATACCGCGGCGAACAGCAGATTTTTCCTGCCAGTCGGCGAGGGGGTGCGAAATATCACCATTTACGCATTCCCGGGCTTTGAGGCTCATAGCCAGAACAGCGGGATTATGACTGGGGTTGTAGAGGTTTCCGGCGAGGGAAGTATTATCAACCCCAAGGAATACTACGACGAGGTTACGGGTGAGTGGGCTTACCCGTATGGGAGGTATTGGTCGGAATTGTATCATCATGAAAATATTCCGGCCGATGCAACTGCCATCGAGATAATCGACAGCTGGGATCCGGGGGCGGAATTGCCCCTGCATCGGTATGTGCCCTTGGGCGCGGATTGAATCATATCCGCGCCTTTTTTATTGCCGGTTATTACAACCTGACTTTGTTGATAACTTATCATATAAAAAGACCAAGGGGGAATGAACGTCGGGTTTGCTTTAGATTATATCGGAGAAATCGTGAGTCTAGGCATTGCTTTGGGGGTATTTTCTGGAGTTCTTACCGGGATGTCGGTTCCTGCGGTGCTTTATTGAGCGCTCGCGGAAGTATCGTGTTACCGCGCAGCGCGTTACAATTCCTATTTGGCCACCAGAGCGGCGAAGGTAAAAAGATTTGGTATTGCTTCAATCGGGGTGATTGCTTCGACAATGGTGCTGGTTTTGGGGTATAGTTTGGAATCCCTGTTTATTGTGGCAACTTCGATAGTTGTCGCGATGGCCGCGGCTAATTTGTCGGTTAGATATCGGCTGCCAAAATTACGGGATCTTCCTAGGGCAGATGTGATTTAATGGATTGCCAGGAAATGGATGAGTATGCCGAGCGCCTGAAAAATAATGATTTTGACGGCGCGATAGCTTTTTTGCGGAGAAAAAAGAAGCCAACAGAAGAAATTGCTACAGATTCATCATCCTCATAGGGTCTTGAATCTGTTTTATTTTATCAATGCTTTGCGCCTTGATTTATTGTAGCTAATGGCGAACCGATGGGCTTCGTCGCGAATGCGTAAAAATTGGTTCGCGACATTCTTCGGCAGATTCGATATCTTAGCGTAGTTTCGGGAAAAAGGCGAAAACAACTTGCCATCATTATCGCCGATCTTTGCCAGTGCCACGACCGGCATATCGATACCTTTGGCAGCCTTAAGCTGGCCCTTGCCGCCGTCTAAAACAATCAGATCGGGGCGAGGCCATTCTGCATGCCGAATCCGCCGCGAAAGCACTTCTTTCAGCGATGCCACATCGTTTTGTCCGGTGATAGTCTTGATCTTAAATTTGCGGTATTCGTTCTTATCCGGCCGGCCGTTTTTTTGGACAACCATCGAGCCGACGGCGAGCGTTCCGGATAGGTTGGAAATATCATAACATTCAATGCGTAAGTCGTCACCGCGGTACATTTTAAATATGATTCCCGATGTCTCGATAATCCTGGCATAATCCGAATCGCCGCCAGTGCAGGGTGCGGCGCACAATCCCAGGCTTTGATAGAAACAGGCGGTTTTAGGGAGATTTTTGCAGGAGCGGTAGGGCAGTGCCTTGCGTATTTCTTTCAGAAATGATTTTACTTCGCGGCCACTGACGAACGGGCCATAGTGCCTAGGTTTCACCTCGACGGGTGTGCCTAGGTGAAACTTAGATAGACATGTCCGATTGGACTGGGGCTGGTGGGTTAAAGAAATGCGCGGAAAATCGCCGTCGTCCAGCGCGATATAAAAATAATTTTTATCATCTTTCCATTCCACATTCCAGCGGGGCTGAAGTTTTTTTATGAATTGCTGTTCCAAAAGCAGGGCTTCTTTTTCGGTATCGGTCTGGATAAAATCAATTCCATTGATTTGATTTAGAAAATCGAAGGCGTGTTGGTCGGGCTTCTGGAAATGGTTTTTAACCCGTTTTTTCAGGTTGATGGCCTTGCCCACGTAAATAACCGCCTCGGCGGCGTCCTTAAAAAAATACACTCCTGGTTTTTCGGGTAAATCGCTAATTATATTTTGTAAATTCGCGTCCATTTGTAAAGAAAAAGGAACATTTCGTTCCATTTTACACTCCCTCCAGGTCCGGGCCGATCTTCATGTTCCAGATGCCATCTTCAATGGCGGACAGGCGTTCATATTCGGTAATTACCATTTTGGGGTTCATTTTCTCTACCAAGAATTCGGCGCCAATCCAAGTACAGTTAAGTCCGGGCGAGGGTTTTCTCCAGAAAATTCCGTTTGCGTCCGGGCGGCTTGGATCGGCAATTTGAGTCATCGTATCGGCCGGGTATCGGTGTGACCTTGTAAACCAGAATCCGTGGTCATTAACGGTTATACTAACGAGTGTCTGGTTTTCGTCGAATCCACTTATGTATTTGGTAGAGCCCAGATACGAGCCGGTATTCTTCAGTCCCAAAGAATCGGCCAAGTCTTCGACGGTTGTGGCGCTCATACAGCCGCACAGCGGCAATATGGCAAGTATTATCAACGCAATAGCCTTATTGTTCCCTTTCATTCAATTCACCCGCATTAATTAAAGCACTGTTTTAGTAAAATGTCAAACAAATTTTGACTTTAAGAGGCTTTCCTTTACGGGTCGGGCGGCAGGCTTTCCAAATTGCAATAAATGAGGTATGATAAATATCTTTCGAATTCCAATTATCAATCTTTAATCCTTAACTAATTGCATTTTTGCGTTGAGTTCATGATGAATGGTCAACAATTGGAATTGTCTTATGGATGATTTTATAGAGCTTACCGGCGTAAAGGTTCACAATCTTAAAAATATCGGCCTCAAGATCCCCAAAGACAAATTGGTGGTGATTTGCGGCATCTCGGGTTCCGGCAAATCGTCGCTGGCGTTTGATACCATCTTCCAAGAGGGCCAACGGCGCTACCTGGAAAGTTTGTCGTCCTATGCCCGGCAGTTTTTGGGCGGTTTAAAAAAGCCGGACGTGGAAAAGATCAGTGGTTTGTCGCCGACGATCGCAGTCAATCAAAAAACGATTTCCTCCAATCCGCGTTCGACTGTGGGAACTTTAACGGAGGTTTATGACTATCTTAGATTGATGTTCTCGCATATTGGCCGGGCACATTGTCCCAAATGTGGCAAGCCGGTCGTGTCCCAGACTGCCGACCAAATGGCCGAACAAATATATAAGCGGGCGTTGGCGGGCGAGGTGACCATAGTCGCTCCGGTGGTTCGGGCCAAAAAGGGTCATCATCAGGGGACCATTGAAGAAATATACCGGGGCGGTTGGCCGCAGATCATTATCGACGGAATCACCTACCGGAGCGACGAGGCCAAGGATAAGGAATTGGACAAGCAAAAAACACATAGTATCGGCGTGCCGATCGACAAGTTTGACCTTAAGTCTCATTCTCAGGCTCCAACAATTGATAAAAAGAATATTTCTAAAGCCGAGCAGGAAGCATTAACCACGAAAAAGAAGAAATTGGAAAGCCTGCTCCGCGAAGAAAAGGAGCGCATTCTAATGTCGGCCAAAAAAGCGCTGGAAATGGGCAAGGGGCGATTGTCTCTGGTTTACAAACTGGGCAAGACCGAAAAAGAAGATTCATTTTCCAGTTATTTTTCCTGTCCGGACTGCCAAGTTTCGCTGCCCGACATTGAGCCTAAGATTTTTTCGTTCAACAGCCCCTACGGGGCGTGTAAAACCTGCCAGGGGTTGGGAAAGCTGGCCAAAGTAAACCGGGACCTCATTTTGAATCCGCGTCTTTCGTTGAACCAGGGCGCGATTTTGCCGTGGTTTTCCCTGGGCCGCTGGTCGTTGCGTACCCTGGGGGTGCCCTACCAGAAATGGTCGCTGCAAAACCTGGCGGAAAAGGAAAAATTTTCGCTTGACGAATCGTTCCAGAACCTGCCCGAACACATCCAGAAGCTGGTGCTTTTTGGCGATAAAACCCATCCGGATTATGAAGGCATAATCCCGCGCATGGAGCGGGCGCACCGGGAAACTACTTCGGAATATTTGCGGTCGGAAATATCGAAATATATGTCCGAGATCGCCTGCCCGGCCTGCAATGGTGCCAGATTATCGCCCGAGGCGCTGTCGGTCAAGGTGGGCGCAAAAAGCATCCATGAGATCGCGTCGATGCCGGTGCGCGACGAAATTGAATTTTTCAAAAATTTGGAATCCCAACTTACCCAGAAAGAAAAGGAGATCGCGCCATCAATGTTGCGCGAAATCTGCAAGCGCTTGAGCTTTTTGGTCGAAGTGGGTGTGGAATATATCGATCTGGCGCGGGAGGCGACCACTTTGTCGGTGGGGGAAAACCAACGCATCCGTTTAGCTTGCCAATTGGGATCGGCCCTTTCGGGGGTGGTGTATGTTTTGGATGAGCCCACCGTGGGTTTGCACCAGCGCGACGTTGATCGTTTGATTAGTGCGCTCATAAAATTAAAGGAACTGAAAAATACCGTGATTGTCGTGGAGCACGACGAGCAGGTGATGCAAGCGGCCGACTGGGTCATTGAGATCGGCCCGGGGGCCGGCCGCTTTGGCGGCAAAGTGGTTTTCGAAGGTACGCCCAAGCAACTTTTGCATGCGAGTACCCTGACGGGAAAATACCTGTCCGGACGCATGACCATTGCCACAGGTTTTAAGAAAAAAGATGTGGGCGAGCGCACCCTTTGGATGAATCTTGAAGGGGCGTCGCAGTTTAATTTAAAGAATGTCGATCTAAAAATTCCCCTGGGCAAACTCGTTAGCGTTTGCGGCGTATCGGGTTCGGGGAAAAGTACCCTGGTCATCGACACCCTGTCCAGTATTTTACTGCGTGACATTATGAAAGCGCGCACCGTGCCGGGCAAATACGCGCAGCTTACCGGGGCCGAACGCTTAAACAAAGCGGTTTTGGTGGACCAAAGCCCGATCGGCAAAACACCGCGCTCCAATCCGGCGACCTATACCGGGGTCTTTAACCATATCCGGGAGCTGTTTACGCACACGCGCGACAGCCAGATGCGCGGTTTTACCCCCGGCCACTTTTCGTTCAATACGCAAAAAGGCCGCTGCGCGGCTTGTCAGGGCGAAGGCTACCAGAAGGTGGAAATGTATTTCCTGCCCGACGTTTACGTGGAATGCGAGGTTTGCAAAGGGCAAAGGTTTACCTCGGAAGTTTTGGCGGCCAAATACCACGAAAAAAGTATTGCCGACGTTTTGGACATGAGCGTGGATGAGGCCAAAGCTTTCTTTATCGATATTCCCGTCATTAGCGACAAGATCAGTTTATTGTCCGATATCGGCCTGGGTTATTTAAAGTTGGGCCAGTCGGCTCCGAGCTTGTCGGGCGGCGAAGCGCAGCGCATCAAACTGGCCGGGGAGCTTTCCAAACGCGATACGGGCCGGACAGTTTATATTTTAGACGAGCCAACCGTAGGCTTGCATTTTGACGATGCCAAAAAATTATTGATAATTTTGCGGCGATTGGTGGAAAAAGGCAATTCGGTCATCATTATCGAACATAACTTGCAGATCATCAAAGAAAGCGACTGGGCTATCGAGATCGGTCCGGAAGGCGGTGACAAGGGCGGCAAAGTGATCTTTGAAGGCACCCCCGATCAATTGGCCAAAGCCGATACCTGGACTGCGAAGTTTTTAAAGTAATTACTTTTTTGAGCCAACCTCGGATCATTGCATTAATCCGGGGTTTTGTTAAAATTTCATAATTTGGGTGATTCAAATGCAATGGCCTAAACGTCTGTGGAAGAAAACGCCACAAGCAACGATTTGTTGGAACTGCCATAAAGAGCGCGAAGGCGAAACTGTATGCGAAAAATGCGGGGCAGGTCCCGAACCAAAGAGTTAGGCCGTTTCGGGTTTGAAACGGCTTTTATTATAAAGATCTTTTTTTGAAGTATAATCAGGAATATGGAGACATTAACAATAATTTTTTTCGTCGTGATTTTGGCGATTTTGGGCGTGCAGACGTATTTTATCGTGCGTAAGCGGGAGCAAAAGCCTGCGACCGACAATATGGCGGTCTTTAACATGTTGCAACAACAATTAAACCAGGTGAGCGTGACTTTGGACGGCAAGCTGACCGAATCCAACCGGGCCATGCAGCAACAATTTGGCCACAGTTTCAAGGTAATTGCCGACGTAACCCAAAAGCTGACGGAGCTGGATAATACCAACAAACAGGTGGTGGGTTTTGCCGAGCAGTTACAATCACTGGAAAATATCCTAAAAAATCCCAAACAGCGCGGGATTTTGGGCGAATATTATTTGGAAACGGTTTTAAAAAATGTTTTGCCGCCGGGATCGTTTCAAATGCAGTACAAATTCAAAAACGGCGAGATCGTGGACGCGGTCGTCTTTGTAAAAGACAAGATAATTCCCATTGATTCCAAATTTTCGCTGGAAAACTACAACCGGATCGTTAACGAGAAAGACGAAACCAATAAAATTGCCTTGGAAAAGGTTTTCAAGGCCGATTTAAAGTTGCGCATCGACGAAACCGCCAAGTATATTCGGCCCAACGAAAATACCATGGAGTTTGCCTTAATGTTTATCCCGTCCGAGGGAATTTATTATGACTTGCTGATAAACGAGGTGGGGGCGGTGAAGGTGAACACGCGCGACCTGCTGGAATATGCTTTTCAGGAAAAGCGGGTGATCATCGTTTCGCCCACCAATTTTATGGCTTACCTGCAAACTGTCATGCAGGGCTTGCGCGCCCTCCAGATCGAGGAGTCGACCAAAGAGATCCGGCAGCGGGTAGAAATGCTGGGAAAGCATCTGGCAGCTTATAGCGAGTATCTGGATAAATTGGGAGGGCATCTGGGAACTTCGGTGAACACTTTTAACGCCGCCTATAAGGAGTTTGGCAAGATCGACAAGGATGTGTTAAAAATTACCGATTCCGACCGGGACCGCCTGGACATAAAGCAAATCAACAAACCAAATATTGAATAAACATTGAGCTTTGACCATTGACTAAATTCATGGAAACCAATAACTACGGATTCAGATTTAGAGATTGGGATATTTACAATGATTCGCGGAAATTCAAAAGAGAAATATATTTAATAGCGAATAGATTTCCAAAAGACGAGAAATTTGGATTAACCGACCAAACAAAGAGAGCTTTAGTTTCGATAATACTGAATATTGCCGAAAGTGCGAACAAGAGCACAGACAAAGATCGCCGCGTTTACATTAATAGGGCGCATTGCTCATTAGATGAGGTTGTCGCTTGCATGGATTGCGCTCTCGATGAAAATTTTATTGATAAAAAGACGCATTTAAGTATTCTTGTGAACGCAAGTAGCCTTGCAAAAAGACTAAATGCTTTCAGCGATTTTCTTTTAAAAAATAATCGATAAAACGGCTTTTTTGTCAAAGTTCAATGTCCAAAGTTCAATGTTTTATAAAACTGTTGACTTGTTTAGCAATTTATCATACAATAAGCAGGTTAATCTAATTTAAATAAATACTAAACTCATGTTGGCAGTGATCAAGACCGGCGGGAAGCAATACATTGTCACTCCGGGACAAAAATTGAAAGTTGAAAAACTCGAAGGCGAGGCGGGAACCGCGATCAAATTCGAGGAGGTTTTGCTGATCGAGCAAGACGACAAAGCGGTGGAAGTAGGCCAGCCGACCGTCAAAGGCGCAACCGTAGCTGCCAAAATCGTGACCCAGACCCTCGGGCCGAAAGTGATCGCTTACAAATACAAGGCCAAGAAACGGTACCATTTGAAGAAGGGCCATCGCCAGGAGCTGACCGAGGTGGAAATCACCGCAATCGACGTTAAATAAATTTTAATTGTAATTAGTAAAAACGCCCGTGAGGGCGCTTTTGGTTTTTAAAAAATTAAAGGCGCCGGTATTTGCGGCGCTTTTTGCGTATAAATCTCAAGCTACCTAGTTTAATTCCTGTTTTTTGCTGCCAGTCGTTGACCGATACCTTAACGTCTCCGTTCGTAGTTTTAACAGTAATGAATCCGGCCATCCGAGAATCCCGTTTGAACGTTATAAAAAGGGCTGGGATTACAATTGCCTCTTCGACCGCCAAGGTTAGCATTGGGATCATTTCCGGGCTTTTGATTTTTTCGGCCAGTCGGGTAAGCAATCCTTCCAAATCGGCAGCTTTCCCGGTTTCCATTGAAAAAACCCTTAGCCGATGGCCTATGCCAATCCTTAAGAACAAGGTCACATTTTGTTCGATCGAATTCATTTTTCCACCTTCGAAATTATAAGTCTAAATTAGTAATTTGTCAAATAAAATTGTCATGCTAAGTATGGGGGTGTTCTAAATTAATCCCCATTTAACCGCCCATATGGTAATTTTATTGCCCTAATCATTACCATATGCGCAAAACCTCATTCAAACCCAATGAAATATATTCCTTGGCCCGGGAATTC